>JAABUU010000201.1_pt1 | contig 145809 bp, 118 predicted proteins | sample 5559301 | NCBI WGS metagenome assembly JAABUU01 (sample SAMN10711884, study PRJNA513360) | rock metagenome | isolation source: Antarctica rocks | place: Antarctica: Victoria Land, Richard Nunatak white | reverse complement strand
CCAACGCTGTAGCTCAGAGCGCTCATCGTCGGTTACGTTGAGTTCCCGAAGTGGACGGCCACGCTGCATAGTTCAGTCTACTACGGCACCCCGATTTATTCAATGAACTCGTGAATCATCACACTAGGAGATACCGTGTTGTGCTGTCAATGGGATTTGGTGAGTGAGGCACGATTAGGCCATGCTCGACGCGATCGCCGATGGCGCTTGCGTCGATCGGTTGGGAGCAAAGTGGTGACCAGACTTGAGGATTGCCCAGGCGAGTACCAGCAACTTTCTCATTACGGCGCCCATGACGACCATGTGGTGCTTGCCGCGAGCACTGAGTCCGTCGGCAAAAGCCTTCAGAGTGGGATTGAAGCGCTTCGCCGAGAGCGCCGGCATGTAGAGCGCCTTACGCAGGCGCGCGTTCCCCGTTTTGCACGGCGCGCCTCGGCCTCGAATCGACGTGCCAGATTGCACTGTGCGCGGTGAGAGCCCGGCGAACGCCGCAACATCTCGTGCCGTCTTGAACTCACTGATGTTCGGCATTTCTGAGAGGATCGAAGCGGCTGTCGTCGCCCCGATTCCGGGAATCGACTTTAACAGTTCATGCTTGGTCTTGAGATCGGGATGGCGATCGATGTGTTCTTCGATGGTCCGCTCGATCTGCGCAATCTCTTTGTCAAAGACGGCAATGAGGTCCGCGATGGATTTCACCACCAACTCCGGCAATTGCGGAGTCTGAACGCGCGTGCGCTGTTCGGCTCGCGTCTCTTTGAGCTGTTGCAAATGCCGCGCAAGGGCCTGCAGCATGCGGGTTTCCGGCGCGGGAGGCTCCCACAGTGGCAACTCCTGTGCTTGGCAAAAGCGAGCGATGAGGGCGGCGTCGACCCTATCGGTTTTCGCACGCAAAAGCTCGCTTTGGGCGTAGGCTTTCGTGCGCGCCGGATTTACGACGCTCACGCGGTGCCCGGTGCCATGCAAATGGATCGCTAAGGCTTCCCAGTACGATCCGGTTGCCTCCATGCACGCTTGCACATTCTTAACGCTCCGGTTTCCAAGCCACACATCGAGTTGGGCGAAGCCTACCGAAGAATTGGGGAAACTCTTCTTGGCTTCACGCTTCTCCTCGAGAAGATGGGCATGGAAGTCGAGCTTTGAGACGTCGATATCAAGTACTGCCATTATGCTCCTCAAAAGGACGAGTCGATATCTTGAAAGCGGTCGAGGTTCGATGATCAACCTTGTGCATACAGGCTCAGCTCGTTGAGCGGCCTTCGATACCGTTCGATCTGTCTCGACCTACGAGCGAACTGCTCATCTCCTAGTCTGGCTCACCGGCCATAGGGTGTCATCAGCATGTTCGCTCCTGCCATCCCACCGAGAGTCCCGGAAAGGGAGGCCATGGACCGGCTTTCGCCGTCCCACTGAATCATACAAGGGTGTCGGACTTTGTCCGACGCCCGACGACGGGCGGCTTGCGGCGTAGCCGCAAACGCGATGGATTCGGTGAAACCGAATCCTCTAGGGCTGTAGTTACCGGCTGTCAGCGGGCATTGGCTCCTCGCCTCAGTGTTCGTGCACCTCGCCGAGAAGCGTCCGAACCGCGGCGGCGAGTTGAGCGTCGTCGTTTTCGAAGTCTTCTCCCAGACGTCGCGCGGCGTGCACGTCGACGGGGCGCGGGTGCAACTCCATGTTGGTGCCCTCGAGCGTCAGCGTCTTCGTGTGGGGGATGCGGAAGCGCGTGCCGTCGACGAGCGTGGTTCCGTAGGTGAAGATGATCCAGCCGGCCGTCGGTTCGCCCACGACTTTGCCGAGATGCGCGCGCCGGTAGTCTTCGGTGAAATTTTCGGAATCGGAGAGAGAGTACTGATTGACCAGCAGCACCGTCGGCCGATCGAGCGCCCGTTGCCCGAGCGACGGTCTCTCGGGAACGACGGGACGTCCGCGATTTTTGAAATTCACGTAGTTTCGGCGCGAGAACACGTCCGCGACGTACGGATCCACGAAACCGCCCTCATTGTTGCGAATGTCGATGACGACGCCGCCTTTGGTTTGGTTGCGGATATCGAGATCGATCGCCAAACGCGCGAGCGACTCTTCGGACATGTCGAAAATGTGCACGTACCCGAGTTTGCCGCCGGAGAGCCGGTCGGCGAGAGCTCGCCGCGAATCGACCCACGCGCGATAGCGCAAGGCCGCTGCTGCTTGCCCGTCGATCGGGGACACCGGAACGTCGTGGCCGTTGAACCGTAAGACGACGCGCTTTCCGATCTTGTCTTCCAGCAGCGCTTCGATGTTCGTGTGCGCATCGAGCGGCATTCCGTCAACGCTCTCGAGCTCATCGCCGGCGTGGACGCGGCCGCTCAAGCCCAGCGGCCCGAGCGGGAGCACCTCTGCGATCCGCAGACGATGCGTGCGGCGGTAGTACGCGGCGTCGAACTCGGCACCGAGATAACCCGAACGCGCGGCATGCGGATCGCGCACGGCACCGACGCCGAGGTGCGATGAGTCCAGTTCGCCGACCATCAAGTTGAGCAGCCGCACCAGTTCGGCGGGGTTGTGCGCGCCTCGAACGTACGGCGCATAGCGCGCGTGAACCGCGTTCCAGTCCACGCCGTTGAAGTTCGGATCGGCGTAGTAACGATCGATGTCACGCCACGCTTGCGCGAAATCCTCGAGCTTGGCTGCATTGAAGTCGAAGTCCAGATCGGCGGATAGCGCGAGCGGTCGCGTCTTGCCGTCAGGCGTCGCGACGAACGCACGACCCGCTTCGAGGTAGTAAACGGAATCGTCGGGCGCGACGGCGATGTCGGTTTTCGGTCCGCGCGTCGCGGTGATCTGCTTGACGACGGGTTCTTCGGGTGCAAGCTCGTCGATCGAGTACGTGTAGATGTTGTCTTCGCCTGCGGCCGTTGCTTCGAGCACGAGCGTCTTTGCGTCGCGGGTCAAGGCGATGTCGTTGACGTCGACCGCCACGGGCAAGAGCGACGCGCGATCGCCTATTCCGGTGAAGTCAATACGCACTTCATGCGAGCGCGGGGCGGCTTTCGGCATCGCACTCGCCGCCGGGCTCGCAGGAGCGGCGGTCGCGCTCGGCTGCGGTTCGGGTTGCCGCTCACGCGGTTGCGTGTCGACGAAGAGCCGATGGAACTGATCTTCGCGGAAGCGTGGCGTGCGTGGGATGAGATCGATCTGCGCGACCGAGCCGGGTTCGGTTCGTTGTCCGGTCGCGAAGTAGACGCGTTCTCCGTCGGGTGTCCATACGATGCTGCCGGCCGAGGCGTTAGCGAGGTCCTCGATCGGCCGGACGGGCCGCCTGCGAGCGAAACGACCTGCACGCTGCTGAAACCGCGCGCCGCGCTTACGACGAACGCAAGACGGCGGCCGTCGGGCGAGAACGCCAATTCTTTCTTACTGCCGAACGGAACGTCTTCGTCGACCGCTCCGTGCACGAGCGTCCGTGTCCCGCGCGACGTAAGGTCGATTACTCGCACGTCGCGCGCATCGCGCAGATAGGCAAGCTCCCTGCCGTCAGGTGAAAACTGCGGCGCATACGCGTTTTCAGCCGCGGTGAGCCGCCGTTCGGTGTTCGTCGCGAAGTCGTACAGAAAGAGGGCGGTTTCACCGTCACGGTCGGAAACATACGCGATTCGGCGGCTGTCGGGTGCCCACGTTGCATCGTACTCGTTCGCTGCCGTATGCGTTACTCGCAATCCGTCGCCGCCCGCATGCGCCGATGCCGCGAAGAGCTGGCCGCCGGCCGCAAACACGAGCTTCTTGCCATCGGGCGACAGCGCCAGTTCGGTGTAGCGAGTGGTGAGGGTCATATGTTGCGTCAGAAGTTGTGTCGCGGCACCGCGCAACTCGATTGCGAGCCGGCGCGGCTCACCGCCGCCGGCATCGTAGCGCCACAAGCCGAAGTCGCGCTCGAAGACGATCGCCCTACCGTCGTTTGAAATCGACGGCCAGACGAGGCGGCCGCTCGGAAAGTGTGAGAGCTGTCGCGGTCTTCCGCCGGGCGATAATGCCCACAAGTTCGGGGCGCCGCTGCGATCGGAGTCATAGTAAAGCGTGCGGCCGTCGCCGCTCCACATCGGCCAATTCTCGACGGCGCCCCCCTCCGAGAGCTTTTGAACGTGCGCCGGGGTACCTGGCCGATAGAGAGCGATCGCTCCCTCGTCGATATGCGCGTGCCCGCGCCGCCACCACTGCGCGAAGCCGCCCGCCATATATGCGAGCGCGTCGCTCCCGGGCTGCTCCGCAGCGGAACTCGTCGGCACATACCGTTCGCGCAGTGCAATCACCGGCGTTCCGCCGGCCGCCGGCACTTCCATGATGCACGGCGTGAAGCCGACCTGGTGCGCGATGGAATCGAAGTATAGGCGGGTGCCGTCACGCGACCAGCCGTCGAACTGCGCGAATCCATCGTCGTGCGTCAATTGCCGGACGTTGCCGTCCGCGAAATCGAGTGCGTAGAGGTCGGCGTGTCCGGTGCGCGTCGAACTGAACGCGAGATGCTTGCCGTCGGGCGCATACATCGGGCGAGCATTGGCGGCGCCGTTCGAGATCAAGAGATGAGCGACGCCGCCGTTCCCGGGCGCGACCCAAATGTCACCCCCGGACACGAACGCGATCTCGGAGCCGTCGGGCGAAAGTGCCGGCTCCGCGAGGGCCTTCGCCGTGTCGGCACCAAGGACGCGCAACGGCGCAAAACTGCTCAAGACGAGCGCCGCGAGCGCGAGCCACGCCGGTACGCGTCCGGTCATTCGGCGACCGCCGCAAGCACAAAGGCATCGGTCTGCGCAACTTCGCGCAGGTAATCGTAACGACCCGACGCACCGCCGTGCCCGGCACCGAAGTTCGTCACCAAGAGCAGCAGGTTATCGCGGCCGCCGACGGCCCGCAGACGCGCCACGAGCTTTGCGCCTTCCCAGTACGGAACTTGACTATCGTTAATCGAAACTTTGACGAGCAATGCCGGATACGATTGCGTGCGGACGTTATCGTAGGGCGAATACTGCAGCATGTAATCGAATTCCGCGGTAACGTTGGGATCACCCCACTCGAGATATTCGGAGGTCGTGAGGGGCAGCGAAGCATCGAGCATCGTGTTGACGACGTCGACGAAGGGCACTTGCGCGACGGCCGCCCCGAAAAGGTCGGGCCGCATGTTGATGACGGCGCCGACAAGCAAACCACCCGCGCTGCCGCCTTGAATTGCGAGCCGCGCGGGCGTCGTGAAACCTTCGTCGACGAGGTATTGTGCGCAAGCGATGAAGTCGGTGAAGGTGGTCAGCTTGCGTTGCAAATGTCCGGCCGTTCGCCAACGTTCGCCGAGTTCTCCGCCACCGCGAATGTGCGCGATCGCAAAGATCACGCTGCGGTCGAGCAATACCAGCCGCATAGGCGAGAACGCGGGATCGATCGAGACACCGTACGAGCCGTAGCCGTAGAGCAAGAGCGGCGCCGTCCCGTCGCGCGGCGTCCCTTTGCGGTAGACGAGCGAAATGGGAATCTGCGTTCCGTCGGCTGCCGAAGCGTGCCGTAGTTCGGTCGCGTAGAGCTCGGGATCGTAGTGCGGGACGTCGGTTGCTTTAAGAACTCGCTGCGTGCCGGTCGCGAGTTCGAGCTCGCACACCGTTTTGGGCGTGACGAGCGATGTGTACGCGTAGCGATAAACCGTCGTGTGAAATTCGGGATTTGGTTCCGATCCGAGGGCGTGGACCGCATCAGTGAGCTCGACCGGCCGCAACGCGTTGGTCTCCAGATCGAGGATTTCTAGGTTCTCGAAACCTCCGCTGCGCTCTCGCACGACGGCATGGCGCTCGAACATGTCGATGCGCTCGACGTGGACGCCGTCGCGCTCCGGAACGATCTCGCGCCAATTTGCTTCCTGGGGCGCATCCTCGGGAACAACGACGATTCGGTTATCGACCGCTCCGCGGTTGGTCACGATGTAGAAGAGACGACCGTGATGCTCGACGTTGTAGCGATGATCGTTGCTGCGCGGTGCGAGCGTGACGAGCTCATCTTCGGGTCGGTCGGCACGCAGCATGCGGACCTCAGTCGTCGCCTTACTGAAGGACGAGAGCATGACGTAGCGGCCGTCGTTCGTGCGCTCGGCGCCGATGTCGTAATGCTCGTCCGTCTCATCGAAGATCAGTGCCGGCGCATGGGAACCGAGTACGTACCGCCAGAATTTGTCGTGGCGTTTGCTGACGGCGTCCTCGGTCGTCAGCAGGAGAGTCCGGTCGTCATTCGCCCAGACGACGGAGGTAACGCGTTCGATGCGATCCGGCAAGACCTCGCCCGAGCGCAAATCTTTGAGGTGCAGCGTGTATTGGCGGTATCCGGTCGTGTCGATCGCATACGTGAGCAGGTTGCCGTCGTCGCTGATTTCGTAGGCGCCTAGACCGAGAAACGGATGCCGCTGGGCGAGCAGGTTGAGGTCGAGCGTGATTTCTTCGGCTGCTTCGGCGCCGTCGCGCTTGCGCGCGTAGATCGGATACTGCTTACCTTCTTCGGTCCGCGAGTAGTAGAGGTAAGCGCCTTTGCGGTACGGCACCGAGAGATCGGTCTGCTTGATGTGCGAGAGCATCTCATCGTACAACTGCCCTTGCAGTGCTCGCGTCGGCGCCATCACCGCGTCGGCGTATGCATTCTCTGCTTTGAGGTAAGCGACGACGTCGGAGCGATCTTTCTTTCGCAGCCAAGCGTAGTCGTCGGTTCGCGTGCGGTCGTGCACGACCGTGGTCAGCGGGTGCTTCTCGGCGACGGGAGGCCGAGCGGCCGTTGTATCGAGAGATGTCGCACCTGCTTGCATCATCATCGGCTTAGACGTCCAGCGGGACGTAGAGTTGAGGGTGCCGGCTCTCGGCGATCTTCTGCAAACCGTTTGTACCGTAACGCTCAAAGTACTCCGTCGCGCGGTGCGCTTCCAGAGCCGCTGCGTCATCGTACTGCTCGTAAAGGGAAAATGTGCGCGGATCGTCCTCGCCCCGATGAGCGACGTACATCCGATTCCCACGCTCATTGCGCGTTTCGGCGGCCAGCCGGCGCAAGAACTCGGCGGCCTCCGCTTCGTGTCCCGGTTTGATCACATAGGTAACGGCAAGCGCAAGCATCCCGGGCTGCTACCCGCTTACCGCAGATAACCCTCTGCCGCGTGGTCGCAACGTGTCAAGGTTGTTATTTGTAACCGGGCGCCGGGCGAGGACTGATTTGCCGACGCGTTCCCGCGGGACTTGGGCGGCAACCTCGTCGCTGCGTGACCATATTCGCGGCGACAGATTTATGACGCACGAAGTCAGGACATACGCTTCCAAAGCAGATTCGAGATCGTCTTAGACTCAAAGAGGGTCATCGCTTCACGGTGGACGTCGACGGCGACCATATCGTGTTGACTCCGCTAAGGCTCACTCATGCAGACCTCACGAATGTCTTACCTCGATCGAAAAGAGTGGTCTCGCTGGAGGAAATGGACGAGGCGATGAGGCGTAGGGCGATTCAGCGCCGCGCGTGAAAAGATTATTGCGAAGCCCTTACGCCGGTACGTAGGTGTGCGCGCCACCTGCTTTCGTGATCGCTTCGGCGATCATGCGTTCCGCGGTGGCATCGTCTTGCCAGCGAGCCTGCGCTTCTGGTGACAGGGTGTCGATCGGATCGAAATAGATGAAGTGCTGGCCCGGTTTGACGCTGGGCGCCGAATAGACGACGATGCCGTTCTCGCGATCGTAGTAGTCGAAGCTATGGATGTCGCGCTTGCCGCCGCCGCCGGGGGCATCGCAGATGAAGAGCGGCGTGTTGAAGCCGGCGGTCGACCCGCGCACGAATTTCTCGATCTCGCAGGACGTGGCGACCGACGTACGGAGCTCCTCCACGCCGCGGACCATGTCGTGCATGTAGACGTAGTATGGATGCACGTTGACGTAGCTCAACCGTTTCACGAGGAGCTGCATTGCCTCGTTCGTATCGTTGACGCCGTGCATCAACACGGACTGATTACGAACCACGATGCCGCGCTTGAAGAGAACATCGAGCGCTTGCTGGGTGATCCACGTGATCTCGTTCGCCGAGTTGAAGTGGGTGTGCAGCACGACGTCTTTACCAATCGTCCGCCCGCGCTCAACCACATGCGTCAACGCATCGACCCACTCGCGATCGGTGAGCAGCTTCATCGGCATGACTGCCGGCCCTTTGGTCGCGAAGCGCATGCGTTTGATATGCGGAATGTCAAGTAAGGCATCGCCGATGAGCCGCAAATTCCGAGCGGGTAACTGGTACGCGTCGCCGCCGGAGATGACGATGTCCTCGAGTTCGGGGCGCGAAGCAATGTAGCCGAAGGCCGCTTGCCAATCTTTCGGCGTCTTCGCGAGCGGAACCTTATCGACCATCTCCGTATCGAGCCCGATCGCGTACGAACGCGTGCAGAAGCGGCAGTACACGGGACATGTGTTGAGCGGAAGAAAGAGCGCTTTGTCGACGTAGCGGTGCGTTAGTCCGGGGACCGGTGAGTCGTCGAGTTCGTGCAGCGAGTCGAGCGTCAGGCGCGGATGATCGCGGCGCAGCTTCGAAGCGACGGGGATAAACTGCGTGCGGATGGGATCGCTGTACGGTTTGTTCCAGTCGATGGCCGCGATCGCGTACGGCGAGACGCGCACCGACATCGGAGCGCGCTTGAACCCTTCGCGCGCGTCGGCGATAAACGACGGGTCGGCCAGATCCCGGATCGTGTCGAGCAGTTCGTCGGCCGTCTTGACCGACTTGCGCGCCTGCCACAGGTGGTCGAGAAAAGTTGCCTCGTCGACATCCTTGTAGGCCGGTATCTCGCGCCAGAACTCCCCTTGGCGCACATTGCGATGTTCGAGTTCGGCGGCGTCAACCGGTGGCTTGCGGCGGCCCGACGGCGCACCGGCGGTTGCAAAAGGAGCGGTGTCGGTCGCGGCTTCGAGATGAACTTCCATGGCGAACTCCCGTTATGAACTATAGCGTGCGGTGAAATATGCAGCGATCGCCGGATGATCGCGCAGCGTTTGTAAGGCCGTCGCGGCGTGGCCCTTTGCGTAGCCGTTGCCGATGATCATCGTGACGTCTTTGCCGATGCCTTCGGCGCCGAGCGCCGCGGCGGTGAACGACGTGCTCATTGAAAAAAAGTATACGATGCCCTCGTCTTTTGTGAGCAAGATCGACGAAAGCTCCGTACCCGGAACGTTGACGCAGTTGATCGTGAGATCGGCAAGGTCGGGCAGAACCCTCGGAATCGCGTCCATGATTGCGAATGCGTCGCGCGCATCCGCTTCTAGGAACGCGTCGACGTAGCCGTGCTCGACGAGCAAGCGTGCCGCTTGCGTCGACGTATCGGGTGCGATGCCGACGATGCGTCCGTGCGGGCCCACGCGTTCGCGCGCTTGAGCGCACGACAGCATCCCGGATTTGCCGTCTGCGCCGAGGATCGCAATCGCTTGACCCGTTTTCGCAAGACGGTGCACCTGCGCCGGCGCCCCCGCGACGTCGAGCACGGCAAGCGCCACGTCATCGGCGATGTCGTCGGGCAGCTTCGCATACAGACCCGATGCGAAGAGCACGGCCGTGCCGCGAATCCACACGCGACCGGTCGCCATGTCGATTCGCTCGATCGTCGAGATGCAAAGCGGCGTCAAGGTCAGCGACACGAGCGACGCGATGCGATCGCCGACGTGCAAATCGCTGTGCTCGGCGAGTGCGGCACCGACGGCGCGCACCCTACCAACGAACATCCCACCGCTGCCCGTCACCGGATTGTGATGCTTGCCGCGTTCTTCGACGAGCGCCATCACGTGGGCGGCGACGCGGTCGACGTCGCCGCCGTTGATCTCGGCGATCTGACGAAACGAGGCCGAATCGATGTTGAGCGCCTCGACGTCGCATAGAATTTCGTTCGGGCGCGCGACCGGCGTCGCATCGAGCTTCCAAGCGACTTGCGGTAAGACGCCGTCCGGTTCGAGGACCCGATGAGCGCCCAGTGCCGAAGCGTCGACGCTCATGCCGCCCCCGCCGCCAGTTCGGCAAGCGCGATTCCGTCGCGCTCGAAGGGCGTCGAGAGGACGATCGTCGTCTTGGTACGCCCGATCCCAGGCGCGGCCTTGAGCCGCGACAGGAATTCGTCGAGGTGGGCCGTCGAACGGGTGAGGACCTTGAGAATGAAGGTCTCTTCACCCGCAACGCTGTGGACCTCGAGCACTTCAGGCAACGCTGCGACCGCACTCGTGAAGCGCTCGTAGGTAACCTCCGGGGTCGTATAGGCACTGACGAACGCGACGAGGCCGAGTCCGAGTCCCTTGGCATCGAGGCGCGCTGCGTATCCCCGGATGAAGCCGCGCTGTTCGAGCCGCTTGACGCGCTCATGGACGGCCGGCGGCTTGAGCCCGACGTGGGCACCGAGTTCCGCATAGGTCGACCGGGCGTTAGTCTGTAAGGCGTGCAGGAGCCGGACGTCGAGGTCGTCCAGCGGCGGTCGATCGGCAATCTGTAAGGAATTCTGCATACGTTGAGCCCGAACTGTTCGGAAGTTTGAGTATACGACGGTGGAACCGTTCGGCGCAATGGGGCTTTTCCGTCACGCTTCTTGGAGCAGCGGCCGTCCTGGGCGGCTGCGTCGGCCACGTTCCTCCGCACCGCGGCCCGGTCGTCCGGTTTAACGTCGCCGCGGACCCCGGTAGCCTAGATCCGCTTTTGGCTCATGTGGACGCTGGAAATGTCGAGCAGCAGCTCGCCCACCTCGCCTTCGAGCCCTTCTTCGATATCGATGCTCGGGGCCGTCCGGTACCCGAGCTATTGACCGAGATCCCAACGATCCACAACGGCGGCGTCTCGGCCGACGGCCGGACGCTGGTCTACCACCTGCGCCCGGGCGTGCGCTGGAGCGATGGCGTGCCGCTGACGGCGCGCGACGTTCTGTTCACCCTCGCCGCTATTCGCGACCCGCACAATCCGATTGGCTCGCGCGCGGGTTACGAACTGATCGATCGCGCCGATGCGCCGAGCTCCCACACCGTGCGCTTCCACCTCGCGCGCGCCTGGGCTCCCGCCGTCGCGACGTTCTTCACCTACGGGACGAGCCCGCAGTACGTTTTGCCCGAACACGTGCTATCGAAGGAGAGGCCGCTCGCGCGAGCCGCCTTCAATGCGGCGCCCACCGTGGGCGACGGCCCGTTCCGCTTCGCATCGTGGACGCGCGGCGACCGGCTCGTCTACGTCGCAAATGCCCGTTACTGGCGCGGGCGACCGGCGGTCTCGCGGCTGGAAATTCATATCGTGCCCGATCCCGAAACGAATCTGACCTTGCTGCGAAGCGGCGACGTCGATTTCAACTTGATCGCGCCGGCGCAGCAAGTGACGCTCGAACATGCGTCGCCGAACGTGCGGTACGCTTATGCGGCGACGGCATTGATTGCCGGCATCGCACTCGAGACCGCGCACCCGCCGCTCGACGACGCGCGCGTGCGGCGTGCACTCGCCGCGTCTGTCGATCGCGACGGCATTACGCGGAAGATTACCTTCGCTCGTTATCCCGTGGCCGACAGCGACCGTCCGCGATTTTCGTGGGCTTACGACCCGACGATCAAAGAACCGCGCTTCGATCCCGTCGCCGCAGACCGGGCTTTCGATGCGGCCGGTTGGCGGCGTGGTGCCGACGGCATGCGCCGCAAAGCCGACCGGCGATTAGCGCTGACGTACGTGCAATTTCCCGAGACGGCGACGGGCGTACGGAGCGCGGCGGTCGTGCAGCGCGAACTCTACGAACGCGGCGTCGCCGTGACCATCAAGTCGATCTCCAATGCGCAACTCTTTCTGCCTGCCGCCGACGGCGGCACCTTAGCGACCGGAAACTTCGATCTCGCGTACGTCCCGTGGTCGATGGGCGCCGATCCCGACGATCGCTTCTTATTCGGCTGCGAGCACACTGCGGCGAACTACATGCGGTACTGCAACGCAAACGTCGAGAAACTGGAAGACGCCGCGGTAAGGCTGCAGGCGCGTGACGAGCGGAAAGCCGCGTACCGCGCGATCGATCGAATCGTCGCCCGTGACGTTCCGATCCTCTACCTCTTCAATCCCACGTACATTTACGCGTACGGCCCTCGCCTCGGCGGCTTCGCACCCAATGCATTTCTGCCGACGTGGAACGCATACGCGTGGACGGTGCGCGGCTGAGGCCGTAGGCCTAATTCCCGGCGAGCTAGGCTAAGCACCCGAGATGGAAGGAAGTCACGCGACGGCGCTATACTGACCGAGGCCGACCGCAGACTCTGGGTCTCGACCGGCACGTCCCTCATCGAACTCGAGCGGTCCGGGAAGGTTCTGAGGACTGATCCGTATCCTGCGAACTACCTCACGCAAGGACCCGACGGAAACGTCTGGTTTACAGAGCGACGCGGTCGGAACTATAAAGCCGAAGAATGTCCTCGTCGTCTACCCGATCACTGCGCCGATTCCGGGCTGTCCGCGTGCACAGACATGCTCGCGCAATATCGGCGCAACCATAACTGGGTCCGATGGTGCACTCGATTGAAGATTCACTAGCGGCGGGCGTTTTCGAGGAAGACGGTCGCCGAGCCGATACGTACCGGCGCGGCGACCGCTAGAAGCTGATGGTTTAGAGCTAAAACGCGTTCAAGAGAGCGTTTCCGTCGAACGATCCCCAACCGGTGACGTTGTCGTAGCCGGGTCCTGCACCGTACGCGCCGTTGCTGCCGCTGGTCACGTCATGGAAGGGACCGCCGCCGATCGCGAGCGCATAGATGCGGTTGTTCGCCAAACCTTGGCGACCCTTGGCTCCGACGATGGCGGCAAATGCGGCTGCGGCGTCCGGTGACGATGCGCTCGTACCGCCGACCGTTGAGTCTTGGCCTCCGAACACCAGCTCGTCGCCGGAGTTCGGATCGGCGTTCAGGGCGATGTCGGGCACGTTACGGTTGCTCGTCGACGCTTCGCTGGCAACGTTCTGTTGATACGAGGGCAAAGCCCAATCACTCGATACGCCGCCGCCTGAACCGGACCAGGCGCTCTCGCCGGCGTAGTTTCCGCTATTGTCGGTGGAAAGCGTAGTGCCGCCGACCGCGACGACGTTGGGGTCGGATGACGGCATGCTGACACCCGTCGCGTTGGACGGATAGCAGTTCGAGCCTTGATCGCCTGATGATGCAAACCAAGTCTGTCCTTGTGCGACGCCCTGCGCGAAGACCTGGTCGTCGGCGTTATCGACCGACGCGCCCTGCTCGCAACCGCCAAAGCTCGATGAGATAACGTCCGCGGAATTATCACTGACAACCGCGTTGTAGGCATCGAGGATCGACTGATTTGAGAGATCTGGGATCTCATAGACGGTCTCGTTCGCGCCCGGCGCAAGCGACGCGGACTGCTCAACGTCAAGCGTCACTTCAATACTTTGCTGCGGATCGAAACTACCGCCGCCGTCGATGGGCTCGCGTCCAAGCGATCCCGTGCGATTGACGCCGTAGCTCGAAAAGAACGAATTGACATCGCCATCCTGATAGTCATTGGAGATAACGATTCCAACCCGCGCGCCGCTTCCGGTATTGCCGGCATCGAGCGGAAAATCGTACGCCTGCGCGAGATCGCTTGGCGTATACCCGCCGGCTGTGCCGCTTGCAGTAAAACGACCGATGCGAGTGCGATGGTGCGTGGACCGCGGGGCAATGGCAGCATGGCGCGGACCGACGACGTACATGGGACGCGCGTGCGGGATGTTATCGAGTCCAATGATGCTGGCCCCAAGTGCCGCGAGGGCCGGCGGTGCAAGGGCAGGCGTACGATTGGCGTAGTACGCACGACCGCTGTGAGCGAACATCCCGATCGATGTGGAAAACGTGCGATCGATCGTCGCCACCGGCGCCGTCGCTTTGATCAGCGTGTGGGTTGCGCTGAGCGACGTAACCGCGATGCCGCTGGCGCGTAATTCGCGCTCGGCGGCCGCGACACTTCGTGCGTCGGGTCCGTAACGCGCCGCGAATTGCGTCGGCGTTATGAAGTGCCGATAAAACGGCGAGCGGCGCGTACCCTGTACGCGAATCAGCGCGGTCAGCTCGGCGCGATTGCGAAGCGGGAGTACGACGGTAAAGTGCAACGGCGCTGGCGCCGGCGCGGCCGTTACGAAACGCGCGGTAACGAGCTCGCGCGGGACGGGAGCTGCGACATGGGGACCATTTGAAGCCGCCCAAGCGGGAGCGCTGCTGCCTGTAGCAGCGAGGGCGCCGGCGGCAATGGCTAGTGTTGACGCTGACAATCGGATCATGGTTAGTGCCTCCTTGGCTAGCGTGTCTCAGCCGATGGCCAGGCTAGTTCCCAAGCGATTGCGGGTTAAAACGTGCGAAGTCATCAGCGCACGTCACATCTGGGCGTACCATAACTTATTGGCTCAACGATCTACGTGAAGCGCGGCAGTCTTATGACGCGCACCATTCCGGTGGCGCAACGATATGTCGACACGCAACGATCTGCTACGCGCATCAATATGCTGACGCGTAAGGACGCCGGTGTTTCGCCTTTGAGTTGAGGGTCAGCCAGGAGCACGGTGTTGAAGCCCAACTACAGTAATTGGAGCGCGGATTGCGAAACATATGCGGCATGCAACGGCGGCGCTTTGGTTCGACTGAGGTCGAGGTTTCCGTTATCGGACAGGGGACGTGGCCGCTTCCCGATCGGGACGCGCTGCGGCGTGGGATCGAGCTCGGAATGACGCACATCGACACGGCCGAGATGTATGGCGACGGGCGCTCGGAGGAGATCGTCGGCGAAGCGATCGGGCCGTATTCTCGCGAGGCGCTGTTCATCGTGTCGAAGTTCGTGCCGTCGAACGGGACGCGCGTCCGGCTGAAAAACGCGTGTGAACGGTCGTTGCAGCGGCTGCACACCGATTATCTCGACTGTTACCTCTTGCACTGGCGCGGTGAAGCCGATCTAGCGGAAGCAATGGCGGCCCTGGAAGCTCTACTCGACGCTGGGACAATCCGCAGTCTCGGTGTTAGTAACCTCGACCCGTGGGATTTACGTGAAGCGGCGCAAGGTTTGCGCGGTGCGCGAATTGCATGCGATCAAGTGCTTTATAATCTCGACGAGCGGACCCCGGAAGTACACGAATTACCTTGGTGCCGCGACAACGGCGCCGCTTTTGTGGCTTACACGCCGCTGGGTCGCCCACGCGATCGCGCGGCGGAGACGGTCTTAACGGAGATTGCCCGCGAGCACGGCGTCACGAACGAAGCCGTCGCGTTAGCCTTTCTCGTGCGCGACCCGCACGTGTTTGCAATCCCAAAAGCCAACGCACTCGCGCACGTCGAGGCCAACGCGGCCGCGGGTGATCTCGTGCTAAGCGACGATGAATTCAAACGCATCGATGCGGCCTATCGGGTTCGAAAACGCGACGGCGCTCTTCCGATGAACTAAGGAGCGGCCCGTCTCACATCGTCTTCACGGCCGCGTTGACCGCGTCGATCGACTTCTTCGCGTCGCCGAAGAGCATGGCCGTCTTCGGGTCTTCGTAGAGCGGGTTGTCGATGCCGGCGAAGCCCGACTTCATCGAGCGCTTCAACACGATGACGTTTTCCGCTTTATCGACGTCGATGATCGGCATGCCGTAGATCGGCGACCCTTTGTCGCTGCGGGCGGCGGGATTGGTGACGTCGTTTGCGCCGACGACGAGCGCCACGTCCGTGCGCGCGAATTCGGGGTTGATTTCATCCATGTCGTAGAGTGATGTGTACGGAACGTTAGCTTCGGCGAGTAGAACGTTCATGTGGCCCGGCATGCGGCCGGCGACCGGATGAATCGCGTACTTGACTTCGACGCCGCGCTTTTCGAGCAGATCGGCGAGATCGCGGATCGAATGTTGGGCTTGCGCCACGGCCATGCCGTATCCCGGCACGACCACGACTTGATTCGCATACGCGAGCATCGCTGCGACATCGTCGGCGGACAGGGAGCGAACGTTGGCCGTGCTTGCGCCGCCGCCGGCCTTGCCCTGCGTTGAGGCGGCACCGAACGCGCCAAAGAGCACGTTTGCGACGCTGCGGTTCATCGCTTTGCCCATCATCAACGTCAACAGCGTGCCCGACGCGCCGACGAGCGCGCCGGCGATGATCAGCACGTTATTGGAGAGTACGAACCCGGTCAGCGCGGCGGCGAGTCCGGTAAACGAGTTGAGCAACGAGATGATGACCGGCATGTCGGCGCCGCCGATAGGTAGGGTGAACAGCACCCCGAGGATCAGTGAACCGCACAGTGCGACCGCGAGCCAGCGAACCGGATCGTCGCCCGCGACGACCAATGCGGCGGCCGTCAGGATCAGTAGCAGCAGCCCGGCGTTGACGATTTGCTGCCCTGGATACACCAGAGGGCGTCCCGTCATCACCTCCTGCAGTTTGAGAAACGCAACGAGCGAACCCGAGAATGAAATTGCACCGATAATCGCCGTCAACGACGCGGTGACCGAGACGTCAGCACCGATCCGAGAGCCGGTTGTAACGCGTTCGAGCAGTTCGCCGAGTGCGACGAGTGATGCCGCACCGCCGCCGGCACCGTTGAAGATCGCGACCATCTGCGGCATGGCCGTCATCGGGACGCGCCGCGCCGAGTAAATTCCGATACCGATGCCGACGACGAGTCCCGCGATCAACACGCCCCAGTTGAGGAGTCCTTGCGCCGCGGTCGCGATGAGCGCGATCGCCATTCCCACGGCCGACAGACGATTGCCCAGGCGTGCCGTGCGCGGTGAACTCAGATATCGCAGACCGATGATGAACAGAATGCCGGTGATGAGATATGGTATCTCGACGGGCCTCGCAAGGGTCGCCGTCACGCTGCACGGTCTTCTTGGGGCTGCCCGATCGAGTCGACGGATATCGCGGCGTCGGCATCGCGCTTCGTCGGGCGCGGAGCGCGGGGACGGAACATCTGCAGCATGCGTTCGGTGACGGTGTAGCCACCGAATACATTGAGCGATGCCAGGACGACGACTATGAACCCGATCACGGGCCCGAGCGGTGCGTGCGACGTGCCGGCGACGAGCAGCGCGCCGACCAGAACGATGCCGTGGATAGCGTTCGTCGCCGACATCAGCGGCGTGTGCAAGGTCGTCGGAACCTTTGAGATGACCTCGATGCCGACAAACACGGAGAGGATGAAGATGGTGATCTCGGTGAGTAAGTGTTCGTTCATGCAGGTCCTCCGCCGGCTGGCTGCAAGGCTGCAAGCGTCGGCTCGTGCACGATCTCGCCGCCACGGACGAGCGTGGTGCCGCGCACGATCTCATCCTCCATGTCGAGCGTGAGGATGCCGTCTTTGATGATGTAGTCGAGCAGCGTCTGTACGTTCTTGGAGTAGAGCTGACTCGCGTGTGTCGCGACCGTCGAAGGCAAGTTCGTCGTACCGACGATCGTCACGCCATTAGGGCTCGAGACCCATTCGTTGACGCGCGTCAGTTCGCAGTTGCCGCCCGTTTCGGCGGCGAGATCGACGACGATGCTTCCAGGCGCCATTGCGGCCACGGCCTCGCGAGTTACAAGTAGCGGCGCGCGCTTGCCGGGAACGGCGGCGGTTGTGATTACCACGTCGGCCGCGCCGATCGCCTTCACCATTGCGGCGCGTTGTTTTTCGAGTGCTTCGGCCGAGAGCTCGCGCGCGTACCCGCCGCTGCCTTCGGCCGATTCGCCGACATCGATTTCCAAGAACTTTGCGCCGAGCGACTGTACCTGTTCCTTGACGGCCGTGCGCGCATCGTATCCGGTGACGACGGCCCCGAGCCGGCGTGCGGTTGCAATTGCTTGCAAGCCCGCAACGCCGGCGCCGATGACGAGCACCTGTGCAGGCTTTACCGTTCCGGCCGCGGTCGTCAACATCGGAAAATATTTTGCTAGCGACGCTGCTGCGATGAGCACCGCCTTGTAGCCGGCGATGTTGGCTTGCGAGGAGAGGGCGTCCATCGACTGGGCTTTAGTCGTGCGCGGGATCGCGTCCATCGAAAGTGCCGTTATCTTCTGCGCGGCGTACGCTTCGACCGAGCGCGGATCGCCGAGCGGCGCGAGAAACGCGACGAGCGTTTGCCCCGCGTTCATGCGCGACAGTTCCGCGGAGACCGGAGACGCGACTTTGACGATGATTTCAGCCTTCGCGTAGACCTCAGCTGCGTCGGCGGCAAGCGTTGCCCCCGCTGCTTCGTAAGCATCGTCGCGGTAGGCCGCAGCCGTACCCGCGCCTCGCTGCACGAGGACGGCGTTGCCGTTTTTGATCAGCCGCGCAACGGTATCCGGCACGAGCGCGACACGCCGTTCGCCGGGCGCAATCTCGCTTGGAACTCCGATAAGCATGGAGCGTCTCTTACGATGAGAGACCGCAGCGCTACTTCCGGCTTATACGTCGCTTATTTGTTCGCACGGCCGGCCGATATGCGAGCCATAACCACTCGAGGCCTAAGCGGATCGAGGGCGAGAGGCCGACCGATGACCCACTCATCGGCCGGCCTCTCTATGTTCCGTCGTTACCAGGGGACGGCAGTGAGGGCGTTGATAATCGCGTGAACGATCGCGGGCACAGGCGAGCCATGCATTGCGACAACGTGCGCGATGGCCGGCACCGGTGAGCCGTGGGCAAGCAAAAATGATACCTGCAAGAAAACCTTCTTTCTCGGGTTAGCGGATCCAGGGATTTGAGAGGACGAGAAAACGCACGAGCGTATCCCTCGCGTATGGCCTAAGTGTGATGGCGCTCACTTGACTCCCTGGCGAACGCATGCTCTTCCCCTTCATTTCTAGGGATTGAACTGAAGCTTTACGCTTCCTCAAGGCTTCGTCCGCCGGTGACTGGCTACGTCACGGATGGGAGCCAATCTCGAGCCGTTCGCCTAGCCGGTGAGCCGTTATCGTACCGCCGCATATTCACCCCCCACGGTTACGGCTGACGCAGGCGCGGGCCGTCGGAGTCAGCGCCGTCGGAAGGCGCGCTGGACCGAGTGCAGTACACCATTCGCCCAGCGCAACCCGGTCGCTGGCCATGGCGGTATCGTCGTGTGCTTACAGCAGCATTTCTTCGGCATCGAAATCGCTCTGGCTGAAAGGTTGAAGATGATGGCGCCGGCGCGGACGGAGGCACTGTGACGAACTGCCCGCTCTTCTGCAGAAGTGCACCTGCGCAGTGCGTACTTGGGCGTGCGGTGGAGAGGGGGCAATAGCATTGAGGAAACCCATGCTTTCCGTCGACCCTCGTGCCGATGCGCGTCAAGAACTCTATCGTGATCTCGTATGCAGCACCGCGGAACTCGTTTCGCGCGATCTGCCGGTTTGGGAATTTCTGGAACGAGCAGTCGAGCTCGGCAAGAAGTTTTTCAATGCGTCGTCGTTTGAGATCCGCTTACGCGAGCCCGATCCCCGCCACGAAGGGGAAATTTCGGCGCTTAGCGCCCCCCGCAGCGAGGATTACGAAGCGCTCCCTAGCGGCGTTCCTGTGAATACGCCCGATGCGCCTTCGATGCACGCGCCGATTCGTCTCGGCAACGACGTGCGGGGCGTCATCTCGATGGCGCGTAGCGGCGGCGTAATGTTCGACGAGCTCGACGCGTCGTTGTTCGAAAGGTGGACGCAGCTTTTAGCGGTGCGAATCCAGGAGCGGCACCTCTCTGCTGCCAACGCGCGGTTGGAAGTGTTGGCCGGCATCGACAGTCTGACCGGTGCCGCGAACCGACGTGCCTTCAGCGAACTGCTCAGGATGGCTTGGGACCGTTCGATCGCACGCGGCTTGCCGTTGGCGATCGCAATGATCGACGTGGATTTTTTCAAGTTGTTCAACGACGAATATGGACACGTGGCCGGCGACACGTGTCTCCAGCAGATCGCTGAGGCTATCTCGCTGTCGTTACGCGTCGGGGACGTGTTGGGCCGCTACGGCGGGGAAGAGTTTGCGGTCTTCTTCGAGACAGCGTCGTTAGAGGTCGCGATCGAAATTGCGGAGCGGCTTCGCGAGAACATCGTTGAGCTGGGGATTTCGCATGTTGGCTCGCGTCTGGGGCGCGTGACCGCAAGCGTTGGGGTCGCCGCGGCGGTACCGCGGGTCGGCGACGAGCCCTCTGCGCTGCTCGAACGTGCCGACGTCGCGCTATACAGCGCTAAAGAGCGTGGGCGCAATCGTGTCGTTGCCGAAACATATGTTTCGGCATCGAATGCGGCGCTCTCGCGCCATGAGGCACGCGGAAACCTGCCGACGCCGGTTTCGTCGTTTTGCGGTCGGCACAACGATGCCGGTCGCATTCGGGCGGCGCTGGCCGATTCGCGCCTGGCGACTTTGACGGGTTTCGGTGGCGTCGGCAAGACGCGGTTGGCCATCGAGGTCGCGCATGAACTGTCCCGCGGCTACCGCGACGGGGTCTGGTTCGTAGATCTTTCCGGTACGCGCGATCCCGAGGTAATCGCCGGACTCGTAGCGTCGGCATTGCGGCTCGATGATCCCGCTGCTGCTGGATCGGCCGCAGCTTTGGGCGAGCGGTGTCGCGACAAAGCGCTGCTGCTTGTGCTTGACAATTGCGAACACCTCAAAAAGGCGTGCGTCACGTTCGCCACGACCATGCTGCGCGCGGCGCCCAACCTGCGTATCTTGGCAACGAGCCGCGAACCTCTCGATGCGCCCGAAGAGTTGATCGTGCCGCTGGCGCCGTTCGTAGTACCGGAAGACGCAAGATTGTCGGCAAGGGAGGCGTTGCGTGTGCCGGCGATCCGGCTCTTCGTGGACCGCGCACGTGCCGTGACGGCTTTCGAACTTCACGACGTTGACGTCGCGGCCGTCGTGGATTTGTGCCGCCGGGTCGATGGCTTGGCTCTGGGGATTGAGTTGGCGGCGGCGCGGCTGAAGATGCTCAGCCTAGAGCAACTTCGTGGCAAGGTCGAGCGGCGCTTAGCCGTGCTGGGCCGCCACGGGTCGGGCATCGTAGCGCGGCAGCAGACGTTGCGTGCGCTTATCGACTGGAGCTACGATTTACTCTCGCCCGAAGAACGGATGGTCTTCAGGCGCTTGGGCATTTTCGCGGGCTCATTCACCTTCGAAGCAGCTTCGGCAATCTGCGCCGACGTGGATTCCGGCCAGAGTGTCCTTGACGCATTGGACGCGCTGGTCGACAAGTCGCTGCTCGTGGTGGAGTCCCGGCGTGAGGGCGTGCGCACGTTTCGCTTCTTCGAATCGATCCGGAGTTATGCGCGCGATCGCCTGTTCGCCGAGAACGAAGTCGAAGCGGTCGATGGCCAGCGGCGTGCATACTACCTTGCTGCTGCGACGACCGCCGCGGCAATCAGAGCGACACCACAGTGGTTGACGGCATTACAGCCGCTTGAGTACGCTGCCGACGACCTCCACGCGGTGCTTGACTCGACGCTTGGAAGCGGACGTGACCGTTCTTATGGCGCAGATCTGGCCGCGAAGCTGATCGGGTATTGGCGGTGGTGCGGGTTAGCGCTGGAAGGGCGAGAATGGCTCGAATGCGCGTTGCGCTGTGATGCGCAATTTTCCACCGATCTGCGTGCGCGAATTCGCCTTGCGCTCTTCGAGCTGCATACGGAGAGTGACGCCCCCTGCGGGAAGCAGCTCGCGCTGGAAACGATTGACTTGTTGGAGGGCGGCTGCGACGAACAATTGCTGCGTTCGGCGTGGTACCAAGCGGCGCAGGCATATTTTTCCCTCGGCGATCTCCAGCGATCGAGGGCATATCTGCAAAAAGTTCAAGACAATCCTGGCGCCGATGTGCTGACCCTTGCTGCGGCTTACAATCTAGTCGGCTCGATCGCCGTGATAATTGGAGACCACGACGGCGCGATACGCTTTCTCACGCATGCCGACGACCTGTACCGACGAATCAATCACGGCTCGATCTGCGTCACTCCGCTAGGGAATCTTGCCGAAGTGGCCTCTGCTCAAGGCCGCTACGGCGACGCGATCAACTTGGCAAAGCGTGCACTGGCGAGCGGCGAACGCAGCCGCAACCGTAACCGGTCTTGGCTTCTCGCCAACCTCGGAAACTACTACGTCGATGCCCAAGACTGCGATTCCGCAGCGTCCTTTACGCGTGACGCGTTGCGCATGGCGCTCGAAATGAGGCATTGGACGGTGGCGGTGAACTGCTGCGATACCTATGCACGAATAGCACAGGAGCGGGGCGATGCCGACTTCGCGGCCTGTCTGCTCGGTTATGCGAACCGCCAAATCAGTGAGCTAGACGTACCCCGTCAACCCGTCGTTTGCCGTCAGAACGCGGAATTGACAGAGTGGCTACACGCGACACTGGGCCGGGAGGGAGCCGAGCGCCGACTGGCAGAGGGCGCATCGTTCTCGTGCGAGGCGATGTTCGCGTTGGTCGACCGCAGTGCGGACAACCTGCTTGTCGCTTCAACCTAGCTCTTTGATTGTCGTTATCCAGGCTCGCGCCGATTGGCGCAGATCCATTGCTGATGGGACGCTGCGGCAGAAAATCATGCGACGGTGTTTCGAAGTATGCCGATACGGGCGACGTCAACCTCCATGATATCTCCGGGGCGCAAGAACTCCGGTGGGTTCCGAGCGAAGCCCACCCCGTCTGGAGTGCCGGTCGCGATCACGTCGCACGGTTCGAGGGTCAGCCCACTGGAAAGCGACGCGATGATCCGCCTGACGTTGAAAATCATTTGGGACGTGTTGGACGACTGTTTGATGTCACCGTTCACCCTCATAGCAATGTCCAGGCTTTGAGGGTCGCCAACTTCGTCGGGCGTGACGATCCAAGGTCCAATGGGGCAGGTCTCGTCCAGGCTCTTACCTTTGAACCACTGTTGGTGAGCTTTTTGGAGGTCGCGCGCAGTCACGTCGTTGAGGCACGTATAGCCAAACACAACGGATAGCGCGTCGGCTTCGGCGACGTCGCGGCAGCGGGAGCCGATAACGACCGCCAGCTCTGCTTCCCAATCGTACTGCTTTGACAGTTCGGCGGACAAATGCAACGGCGCGTTAGGGCCGGTGATAGCAGTGGGCGCCTTGGTGAAAAATGTCGGGACTGCCGGTAGATTGACGCTCGTCCCCCGGGCTCGAGCGATCTCCTCGGCGTGCCCCAAGTAGTTACGCCCAACGCAAAACACGTTCTTGCGTGGCCGCACCGGCGCCAGCAGAGTCACCTCTTCAAGCGGTGCAGCGTCGCCTAACGGCAGCGCGGAACGCTCGTGTGCCGCTAGTTCTAGATATCGCTCCAAGCTTGCGATTGAGTCGGGGAACGGGCGAATCGCTCCGATCTCGACGATACCCAGGTGCTCGCCGGAATCGTACCGGTAGCGTGCAATGCGCATGATTCGTCGCTTCGGCGGCGCGAAAGCGGGAATCCCCCGGACATGAGGGTTGCTATTTTCGGGGGTACGGGTGGCGTGGGCCGCTGGCTCTTAGCGATTGCACGAGAGAATGGCGATCATGTCAAAGTGCTCGTACGCGACCGTCGGCGGCTGCCAGCGGATCTCGGCGCAATCGGTGTTTTCGAGGGAGATGTTCGTGACCGTGAGGCGGTAGCCGCCACGATCGGCGGCTGTGACGTCGTTCTGTCGGCGCTCGGCGCCGACGGCTTGGGAGCCACGCACCTCTACTCGCACGGAACGTCGAACATCCTGGCGGCGATGAGGGAGGGAGGCCCGGCGCGCTTGCTTGCACTGTCGTGCGTGGGCGTTGAGGATGATCCTGGATTAGGGTTCTTCTCGAGCCGGGCCATCATACCGCTGGTGCTCAAGAACGTCCTGGCGGACATGCGGCTGATGGAACAAGAGATTGAAGCGGGCAGCTCCACCTATACGATCGTCCGCCCAACGCGTTTGATCAACGGGCCGCGAACCGGCCTATACCGGGCGAACGATCGCTTCGTCCCAGAAGGCGGTCGGACGATCTCGCGAGCCGACGTGGCGGATTTCATGTACCGCGTCATCGTCGATGAGCGGACCCTACGTAAAACGGCGGCCCTCGCCTACTGAACGAGGTCGCGTTCTACACTCTGGCGTGTGCCGGCCGAAAATAAATTGGGATGTCACGGCAAACATCGTCGGTTTGTGATCCTCCTTACACAACGCGCCGAGACGCTGCATTTTTCCACTTGCTGTCTTACTATGGCAGCAATGGTTCGGGAGATAGACGGCGGGATTTTTCCGGCCGGCGATGACGTGTTGCGCCGACCGATGATGCCTCTCCATTCTGTCGGCGCCTTGTTGGAGCGACCGCGACTGCAGGTTGCCTTTGCGCGCGCCCGCCATCGTCGGGTCACGCTCGTGTGCGGCTCGAGTGGCACCGGCAAAAGCACGGCCATTGATTCATATCTGAACCTTATAGGCGGCGCCACGGCGACCTACATTCCGCATCCGACTGCAGAAGAGCTACTTCCCTTTGCGCGAGGCTTAGTAACGGCGTTGGAAGCCACGCATTCCACGCTGCGCCATGGTCTCGTAGCGGCGTTCAGCAACGCACGCCGCACGCAGCGGCCGCCGACGATGCTCGCGCAGTGGTTCACCGACCATCTTGGTGCCGGCGAGATGACGATCGTCCTCGACGACCTGCACCTCGTCGGTGAGTCGGACGAGATCGCGGAGTTCCTCGCGGCGCTGATCGAACACGGCGCGCCACGCGTGCGCTGGATCCTTGGCGCGCGGTCGAGCGCGATGTTTCCGATCGCCAAATGGCTTGCAGCCGAACTCGTGGATATGCACATCGACGATACGCTTCTCGCGTTCACGGCCGATGAAGCGGTTGCGCTGGCGGCGCGGCTGCGAGTAGAGCGGGATCGGGCGCTAGAAATGTTCGCGCTTGCCGGGTCGCATGCCGGATGCTTGACGTTGGCGCTATTAACGGGGAACGCTTGCGGTGCGCCACGTACTTTTGAAGCCGGCCTTGCAACATCGATTACGGCGCTGTTTGCGCTTCTCGGGCCGGAGCATCTAAGCTCAATGCACGCCCTCTTGCAGCTTCCGTCGCTCGACGACGATCTCGTAGAGCGCATTCCCTTCGGATGCGACCTCATGCGGCGGCTTGATATCGAAGCCCCGTATGCCTTTCGGTTTCCCGAGCAGCCCCGCTTCACTTCCGCTTTTACCAAGATTGCGAAGCGTATCACTCCCGCCGATGAGGCCTCGCTGGAGGATGCCGCGCGTATGGTAGTGAGCGCGCTTGAAGGTGCGGAACGGCCTGCGGAAGCGATGAGGGCGGCTGCGCTCGATGGCAACGCCCGGGCCATCGTAGGGCTGCTCGAGCGGTACGGCTTTGCACTCCTCAACCGCGGCTACGGCGACGTCGTGAATGTTGCGGTTCGGGCACTTCTCCCCGAAGAACGCCGCCAAAATTTTGTCGCGCTTACGCTCGAAGCGATGCGTGAATCGGGTATCGGTCGCCACGATGTCGCCGATGCGTGGTTCTCGCATGCTGCGCAGATAGCGCCGGACGCGCACGCGCGGACGCGGGTCCAGTTCCTTTACGCAAGCGACCTGCTGCGCCGTGGCCGCTTCGATTGCATAGAAACCCTCGAACATATCGCGGCCGATCAATCGGATACTGATCTCCAAGCCTCCGCGATAGCGTCACTTGGAGCTGCCTATGGGACCGCTGGACGGTGGGCTCAATCGCGCGAGTGCATCGAGAAGGCTCTACTGCGGGTCGACGACGTAAGCGATGTCTCGTTGCGCGCTACCGTTTATCAGCGCGCCGCATTCGTTGCGGTACGGGATCACGATGTGGACTCCGCCGAGCGTTACGCAAAGCGTACTTTGGCGCTTGCCACGGAACACGGCCATGACGATATTGCGGCTGCGGCGCTGAGCGTGATGCTCTTTATTGCCATCAATTGTAAAGATGATATCGAGAAGGCGCTGACAATCTTATCCTCACTAGAAGCCTGCGCTCAGCGTCTCGGCAGCGCGTTTTGGCGACGCTACGCACTACTAATCTTTATCGATGTGGAATCGGATCGCGGCAATTGGGCCGACCTAAACCGTGCTGAACAGGAACTGGCGAACGAAGAAATCGAGAACGATGTACAGCATGCAGAGGAAATTCTACTGCCATCGCGAGCACTACGGCTTGCGTGTAGACGCGACTTCGCCGGCGCCTACAACGCTCTAGCGCCAAGCGCACGACGGCACGCTGAACCTCAGCAGAAGGCGCTACGTTTTTCGGAGCTTGCCGTCTACGCTGCAGCAGCGCGGTTGAATCCTGAGGCGGAAAACGCCATAGCCGCTGCGAGAGCTACGCTGCGCCGCGTACCGTTTTCCGGCGAGTCCATGAGCGTACGTGCGCGGCTGAACATCACTTTGGCATCGATACTTTCAGGGAAGACAAGGTCGGCGGCAGCCTCTCTAGCTACACTTGGGCCGAAGGTCCGCCAATTCCCCCGTCTCTCATTGTTGCACGCCTTATTGCAAGCGATGCTGGAGCGCCAGAGAGGCGTTCAAAACCACACGCGGATACTCGAAATCTTCGATTCTTTGCATGAAAGCGGTTTGGGCGGCGTCGCGATGATGATCGAGGCGATACCGTACGGGCGTTTCACGTTGGACCGCGCATCGTGAAAGCGGCCGTTCGCTGGGACTTCGCCAATACTGCGCTGCGCCCCGAGCTCGCGTCTGCAATCGTCGAGCGCGGCTATCGCGGCGAACCGCCGCTACTCGCTCACGTACTGGCCGCTGGCCTCACCGATCGCATCTTGGGGCTTTCCGGCGATGGGGGCGACGCCGTCGCTGAGTGGGTGAAGCAGGTATGCGAACGGTACTCGCCTCCCAGAGCCGTGATCGCGATGTTGGAAAGCGCGTGCGGTACGGCGCGCTGTCTGTTGCGCGCTCACCCGGAGACAGGGATTTCCGAGCATGACCTTGCGGAGCTTGAGCACGCCGTCGCTGGTGTCGTCGCCGGTTTCCTTCGGAACGAACTGCGCGCCGCAGAAATCATCGCCACCGAAGATGTCGAGGCCGCGATGGCGGGGTTTCTTGCTAGGCTCGATGATGCCGACCCGGCGAGTGCCGAACATTCGCGGGCGGTCGGCCTGTGGTGCAAGCGCATCGCGCGCCGGTTGGACATGAACGAGGAGAAGAGCCTCTGCGCCGCCCGTTGCGGCCTATTGCACGACGTCGGAAAAACCCTAACGCCCTCCGAAGTTCTGCAAGCGCCGCGCGGTCTAACCAAGGAAGAATGGGTCGTGATGCGCGCTCATACAACGCAAGGCGCGCAAATGATCCATGACATTCCGCTGCTGCGGCCCTTCGCTCCGGCGGCGCGCTGGCATCATGAACGGCTCGATGGGCTCGGGTATCCTGATAAGCTTGGGCCCCAAGATATCCCGATGCACATCCGCATCGTCACGGTCGCCGACTGCTTCAATGCGATGATCGGTCGCCGCCCCTATCGCCTTCCGATGTCGCCGAACGCGGCGCTCGAACAGCTCATCGCGCATCGCGGTACACAGTTCGATCCGCTCATCGTCGAGGCGATGATCGACGTGGTCGAGCGCAACGACTCCTAGCACCGCGGGCTCAGTGGCAGCCGCGCGCGGCGGCGCGGCATCCGGAGCCTCCCGTCGCAACGGTGCGCCAGTGACCAGACGGCGCAGCTGCGCCATTGTTCCGGGTTCATTTAAAAGTTAAGCATTGCCACGGGAGCGCGCAAACGACCACCGCTTCACACACGCGGGCGGGCCGGAAGGCCTACCCGGTGAGCGCGATCACAAAGCTCCTTAAAAGAGTTTAACTAGGACTTAGGTCCCTACGCTCCCTCGTCCGGGGGAGGCATAGTAGAACGCAAGCGTCTTCGCGGCGCGCGCATCCCGCTCTTAGAAAGAGAGTGACTTTACATATGCGTTCCATCCTCGTTGTGGCCCTCGGCGCGCTCGTGATGGCCGGCTGCTCCAGCTCAAACGTCGTACCGCACACGACGCTTCCTCTGCAAAATGGTCCGGGGCCAGGCTCGTCCAGCGCAGCACGAGGTCCCGTATCCGCGGTCCGCGGGCCGGCAGCCGCAACGCTCACCGACAGGCGCAGCCCAACCGCCCTCACGGCGGTGCCCTGGCCCCTGACGGCCGTTCCGTGGCCGTTGACCGCCGTCCCATGGCCGCTGACGGCTGTGCCGTGGTCGGGCGCTCCGGCACCGGCCTCTGCGCCGGCCTGTAACGGCAACGGCCACGTCGCCCACTGTAAGGCTGACGTCAACGAAAACGATCCCGTTCAGCAAAATCCGAATACGCCGCCATCGAGCATCGCGGGCGTGCAGCCCGGATTGCTGCAGTACCTTTATAACTTGCCGCCCCATGGCGGCGCGAACCAAACTGTGGCGCTGGTCGTCGCCTACGACGATCCTGCCGCCGAGGCCGATCTTGCCGTCTACCGCCAGACGTTCGGCTTGCCGCCATGCACGAGTGCGAACGGCTGCTTCAATAAAATCGCCGGCAACGGAAGCGGCTCATTACCAGCACCGGACTACGGTTGGGCGACCGAAGCCTCACTCGATCTCGACGCGGTCTCAGCCACGTGCCCGCAGTGCAAGTTGATGCTCGTCGAAGCCGCCAGCGATCAGATTCCCGACCTCGCGAATTCGGTCGACACCGCTGTCGAAAACGGAGCGACGGAAGTCAGCAACAGCTACGGCGTACGCGAAGACTCGGATAACGTCGCATACGATTCGCACTACAATCATCCGGGCGTCGCCATCACCGCGTCCGCAGGCGACATCGGCTACGGGGTGCAGTTCCCCGCCTCATCGGAATACGTCACCGCGGTCGGCGGAACGTCGGTTCAGCAGATCGGTAACAACAGCGTTCAAGAGGTCGGATGGCCCCTGAGCGGCAGCGGCTGCAGCCAGTACATAACGAAGCCGTCGTATCAGACCGATAACCTATGCAAGATGCGCACCCTCAACGACATCGCAGTGATCGCCGACCCGGCTGATGGGCTCGCGGTCTACGACAGCACGCTGAACGGCCAGGGAAACGGTGGTTGGGCCGTGATTGGTGGAACCAGCATGAGCGCGCCGATCGTCGCCGGGATGTATGCGCTGGCTGCGACGGGCGCGGCCGGCAGCGCGGCGAGCCTCTATAACGTCTACCACGGTCATAATCAGCCGCTTCTCGACGTGACCTCTGGAAGCAACGGAACGTGCCCGGTGATCGACCTCTGCAATGCCGCACCAGGCTATGACGCGCCGACGGGCGTCGGCGTACCGTGGGGCGTAGGCGCGTTCCAGCCCACCGGTGGACCGGGCGGTTCCGGACACTAAATGACGGGCGCCGTGCGAGTCGCCGCCGCTTATCTCGAGCGGCGGCGGCTCGATGACGCGTTTGCTAAAGCCGGCGCCCGGCACGTCACGATCGTGTGCGCATCGGGGGGTGCCGGCAAAAGCACAGCGATCGGGTCGTATGTCCGCAAGCTCGGTGGGCGGAAGGCTCACTATGCGCCTTCCGCCGCCAGCCCGAAACTCGTCGCGTTCGTCCGCGGTCTCGCCGACGAGTTCCGCGAATCTTTACCGGCACTCACGCATGGGCTTGGTTCAGCCGCGACTAACGCCTCGCGGACCGGCCGCCCGGCGACGACGCTTGCCAACTGGTTCGTCGATCATTTGGACGAAAGGGCCGTCACGCTGGCGCTCGACGACCTCCACTTGGTCGCCGACTGCGATGAAATCATCGAGTTCATCGTCCGTGCCGTCGAGCGCAGCGGCGATCAGGTGCGCTGGATTCTCGGTCTGCGGTCGACCCTGGCGTTTCCGATCGCAACATGGCTTGCGGCCGAGCGAGCCGATCTGCATGTCGACGAGACGGCTTTGGCCTTCAGCGGCGATGAAACCGTGGCGCTCGCCGCTCGCATGGGCATCGAGGAACGCGTCCGGCAGGCTGCGTTCGAAACCTCAACCGGGCACGCCGGGAGGCTGCTGCTTGCGCTCATCGGAGGCGCCGCGGCGCAGAACGGCGAGCGCGAGTTCGAACGCCTTCTCGAACCCGCGACCGCGGAGTTACTACAACGCTTAACGAGTGAACAATTGTGCGCGCTGCACGCTCTTCTGCACTTGCCCATGCTCGATGAGGCACTTGTCGGCCGCATTCCCCTCGGGAACGAAGTCGCGGCGCTGCTTGAAAGTCAGGCGCCGTTTGCGCTTACGCTGTCCCAAAAGTGGCATGTGACCAGCACTTTCGCGGCGATCACGAAGCGCTCGAGCCCCGCCTCTTGGGAGGTGCGGACCGAAGCGACGACGCTTGCGATACGTGCGCTTGAAGAAGGGGGAGTGCCGACGACGGCCTTACGCGTCGCGGCCGAGGCGGGAGCGTCGGCGGCGGTTCTCGGCGTTCTCGAACGTCACGGCTTTGCACTGGCGGACGGCGGTTACGGTGACCTCATCGAGGATGCGTTGCGCATCGTCCCCTCACCCGAGCGCAGCCGGAGTTCCGTTGCTCTGGTACTGGAAGCGATGCGTGAGTCCGATCTTGGTCGCCACGACGTAGCGGATGCCTGGTTCGCACATGCCGCCGACATTGCGCCGACCCCGCTGGCTCGAGCTCGCGTTCAGTACGTGTGTGCGGGAAATTTGCTACGCCGCGGACGCCTGGACTGCATCGAAATCCTCGAATCGATCGTCGGCGAAAAGACGACGCCCGAGCTCGAAGCATCGGCCATTGCAGCGCTCGGCGCCGCGTATGGGGCGGCGGGACGCTGGGACGACGCGCGACGGCGGATCGACGAAGCCTTGCTGCGCGTCGACGATATCGTCGATATCGCCACCCGTGCATCGGTCTATCAAAGCGCTGCCTACGTCGCGCTTCAAGACCACGATGCCGAAGCGGCGGAGCGGTATGCCGGGATTGCGCTCTCCCTCAGCGACGAACACGGCTACGACCGAATCGTCGTGCTGGCACTTATCTTACGCTACGTCGTTGCCAGTTCGTACAAAGACGATATCGCGAGTGCCCTCAGCGTCCTGCGCTCGCTCGAAACGTACGCGAATCGCTTGGGGAACGCATACTTTCGGCGTTACGCGCTTCTGGGGCAACTCGAATCACACGCCGAACGCGGCGACAGGCGCGAACTCGAACGCGCCGAGCGAGCACTCGCCTCCGAAGAGGTCGAGAACGACGTTCAACACGCCGAGGAAGCGCTGTTTCCGTCGCGTGCCATGCGGCTCGCCTGGACGGGCGACTTTGTCGGTGCGTACCGGCTGCTCGCCTCTAGTGCGGAACGTAACATGGATATCGAGCAGCGAGCGTCGCGCTGGTCGGAAATTGCCGTTTATGCCGCTGCCGGCGACCTGGACGACACCGCCGTCGGTGCAATTGCAGCGGCTCGCAAAGCACTGCGAAGCGTCACGTTTTCAGGCAGCGCTACGCTCGTGCGGGCGCGTCTTAATCTTGCGCTTGCGGCCCTGCTGCTCGGGCGCGTCAGGTCGACGGCGCTTCTGTTAAGTTTGACCGAAGCAGCGGCGGCGGGCTTCCCGCGTCTGCGAAAGTTTCACGCGCTTTTGCGTGCGATGCTCGATCGTCGCCGCGGTTCACCGAACCATGAGGAGATATTGAGGTTGCTGGAAACGATGAGCGATGAAGGCTTCGGTGGGATTGCACGGATCGTCGAAGCGATTCCCGACATGCGCATGACGCCTCTGGAGCTTGCGTCATGATCGCGACGATAGCCCTCGATGCGCGCGACTTCGCGCTGCGCGTCGAACTGACGTCGGCGATCGTCGCGAAGGGCTACGGACCCAAGCCTCCGTTGCTCGCCACGGTGCTCGCTGCGGGGTTCTCCGATCGCATCATAGGCGCGCTCCAAAGCGGCGGGTTCCTGGAGGTGGTCGCATGGATCGAAGAGGCTTGCGAGCGTTATGCGCCGCGGCGTCAGGTCATCGCGATGCTCGAAGCCGCCTGCACGATCGCGCGGCCGATCCTGCGCTCGCGCGAGGATCTGCGCACTTCGGTCGACGATCTCGCGACGCTCGAACACGCGCTGGGACGCGCGATCGAACGTTATGCGGAATACGACGTACGCTCGAGCGATGCGGGGCTCGAAGATATCGAAGGCGCGATGGCGGGGTTCCTCGCGCGCCTCGACAACGCCGATCCTGCCAGCGCCGAACACTCCCGCGCCGTCGGGCTCTGGTGCAAACGCATTGCGCGCCGCCTCGCGCTCGACGACGACGAGTGTACCTTTGCGGCACGTTCCGGTCTGCTTCACGACGTCGGTAAAACGATGACGCCCAAAGAAATATTGCAGGCCCCACGTGCGCTGACCGACCAGGAATGGAGCGTGATGCGCGAGCACACACAGATCGGCGCCGCCATGATCCGCGACGTGCCGCTCTTACGTCCCTTTACGTCGGCGGCGCGCTGGCACCACGAACGGCTCGACGGCAACGGCTATCCCGACAAACTCGCCGCGCGCGAGATTCCGCTGCACGTGCGCATCGTCAGCGTCGCAGACTCCTTCAACGCGATGATCGGACGACGTCCCTACCGGCTCCCGATGTCACCGAGCACCGCGCTCGAACAACTCGTCGGCCACCGGGGCACGCAGTTCGATCCGATGATCGTCGAAGCGATGACCGACGTCGTCGAACGCGCCGACCACTAGCGCCTCCGCTGCGCTACGGCGCGAAGGAGGGTTGAAAGCCGTTTCGCCGCAGCGAAGCTGCGGCGACGGTGGCGACGCTAGAGCGGCTTGCGCCTCGTGAGGTGCCATTGGTCGCAGTAGGTGCAATGGTAGGTGAAGAGGACGCGCGACATGCCGTTCATGGCGGCGTGAGAACGCGCCTCGGCATCACTGCGGTAGGCGTCCTTGGAACGGCAACTGCGTTCGATGTCGCGGTCTTGAACGTCGTCGATGTCGGCGCGCGAACGCAGCCACCACTTCATCGGATCGAACGCCACCCAACTACACTAGGAGGGTGTCGGACTTTGTCCGACACCCGACGACGGGCGGCTTGCGCCGATTCGGCTGCGCCGAATCGTACGAGCGCCGCGAACGCGATGGATTCGGTGAAACCGAATCCACTAGTTTCGCGCTAAGGCGACGAACGGCGTCCTGCACGAGGCGCATGCCACGACGACGACGTACACGGCTGCAAGCGAACGGTTGCTGCGCGGTTCATTGTCAGTCTCCAGGCCGCACGCTTCGCAGCGCAACGATGCCGGCTTAGGGTCGCGGTTCACGATTACATCCGCTTACATGATCGCGCGGGGGATGCCTGCGCGAGCCGCCGAAACTCGGGTGCGTGCCACGGTCGCTTGCACTTTTCGTTCTGCTCTTGCTGCCGCTGGTCGCCTGCAAAGAGCCGCAGGAGCCGCAAGAGCCCGCCGGCCCGAGCGCCGGGCTCATTCACTCCGGAACCGACATCGCAATCAAAGCGGTGCGCACGTCGGCGACCGGTGATAACGTCGGGTCAGGCAGCGATCAGTTTTATCTCGTGACCTTCACGTTCAAGAATGATGTCGGCTATGCGTTGACGCCGCGCATCGATCACTTCGTGCTCGAAGACACCGAGCGCCGCCGTTTTCTCGGCGCCGATTCCGGCAGTCCGGCGCTCGTGGGGATCTCCAACACCGTCGCGCTGCTGCAACCGGGCGACGCCCACGATTACACCGTCGGCTTCCGCGTTCCGCAGAACACGACCGGGACACTGTATTACGACGCCACGCTCTAGAGGATTCGGTTTCACCGAATCAGTCGCGTTTGCGGCGCTCGTACGATTCGGCGTAGCCGAATCGGCGCAAGCCGCCCGTCGTCGTCTCTCGGACAGATTCCGACGAACTCCTTGGGGGAACGCAGTGCGCGCTGTCGCGGCGCTCCTAGCGCTGCTTTGCTGCATCGTGGCGCCCGCCTTCGCGGCGCGTCCGTTGCTCGACCAGCATCAGTGGGACAAGTACTTTGCGCTGTTCGCGCGCGATTCGAACGTGCCGTGGAAGACGACGACGGTTCGACTGGACACCTATTCCGGTGCGCCGGTCGATTTTGCGGTTTACAACGTCGATCCGGCCGACGTGATCATCGCAGGGGCCGCTCGCGCACCGCGACCGCTCGACACGTCCCGGCGCAAACCGTTGATGCGTTGGCGGTTTTTACCGCCGCCAAGTTACCGTTTCGAAGCGAGCGACGTGCGCGTTCCCCTCGGCTCGCAGGAAGGCTTCTACGTCGTCGAAGCGCGGCGTGGCGATGCCGTGCAGCAAGTGTGGCTCAATCGCACGCACATCGGACTGCTCGCGCAGGAAAGCCCCGACGGCGTCGTTTTTTGGTGCGTCGACCTACGTAGCGGCCATGCGATCGCGCACATAAAGCTATCCTTGCTCCGGGGTACGCGGCTGATCGAGCGGCAGACCGACGGCGACGGGTTGCTCGTGTGGCACGATCGCGGGCGACCGGCGTTTGCGCTCGCTCAGAGCGCGGCCGGGCGTGCTTTCCTTTCCATTCTGCCGCAGCCGCCGCCGCCGGAGGCCGTCGTCGCTTTACGCCTTGATTCGGCCGCCGTGCGCGCGGGCGAGCACGTGCGCTTCGTCGGGTTCGCGCGTAGGCGCGTCGGCGGAATCTATCGGCGTGCCGGCGGCGACGCGCGTATCACAATCGCGGGCCACGGTACGACCCTAGCGACATCGCAAGTAAAGCTCGATCCCGCGGGCGCGTTTTCTGGAGACGTCGCGATTCCGGCGGGCGTCGCTGCGGGCAATTATGCCGTGCTTGCCAATGCCGCGGGCGGGGTCGCCGGCACCGATCTGCACGTCGACGCGGCGGGTGATGTCATCCTTACGATTCGCTCGACGTGTGCGTCGGCCTCCCCGCAGCGCGGGCAGCCGTCCGGCTCGCCAGCGCAGCGCGGGGAGCCGTGCGATGCCGCACGAGACCTTCCATTTACGATCGAGTCCCGTCACGGCGACTTGCCCGAGGCCGATGTGCCGGTGCATGTCACGGTCGTGCGCTCGCCGCACATCGCCCCACCCGGCGCGGCAGGCGGTGCGGTGCGGTGGGGCACGACGAAGGTCTACGATCGGATCGTGCGCACCGGGCCGGACGGTCTCGCGCAAGTCGTGCTGGCGTCGCCGAGCGACGGTTTGGATTCGACCTACGGTATACGCGCCTCGGCGCGCGGTGCCGACGCTACATCATCGATTGCCGTACCGAACGCGCCGATCGCGCTGGCACTCGACGCCACGCAAGCGACGGTGGACGTCGGCGTGCCCGTTGCCTTCGACGTACGCGGGTTCGATTCGACCGACGGTACGGCGACCGCCGGCCTTACCGTTCGCGTCCGGCTCTCGCACGGCGCGACAGTTCAGGAGCAAAGTGTTACCCTCGATAGGCGTGGGCGTGCGAAGGTCGTTTTTCGTCGACCGACTCTGGGTTCGAATCTGGCGCTCGCCCAAGTGACTGCGAACGGACGTGCGGCACTCGACGCGGCCAGCGTGTTGGTCGAGCCGAGCGCGCTGTCGGGACGCACGGTTTCCGCCGCGCCCCCGGTTACGCTCACGTTGGACCGCAACCGCTACCGGCCGGGCGACCGCGTCGGTGTGCACGCGACGGCGCCCGGCGCTCAGGGTGATATGCTCCTCGCACTGACCGGCATGCGCACGTACGCCGTGCGCCGCGTTTCAGTATCCGGCGGTCATGCAGCGGCCGCATTTGCGCTCGGCGATCCGCAAGGCGACGTCCGGGTCGATGCCGCTACGGTGCGCGACGGGTCGATCGCGCTCGGCAACGCCGACGTCGCGCTCGACGCACCGGGCCACGCAGTCGAAATGGGCCTCGCACTCGACCGCCAAAGCTACGCGCCGGGCGACGTAGCACAAGTGACCTTACGCGGCGGCGACGCGCCCTCGGGCGCGACGCTCGCACTGCGCATCGCCGACGGAAATGCAAGCGGCGCCGCATACTTCGGCGATGCGGCCGACATCCTGGGCACCGGAGCAACGACGCAACAGACGCCGTCATCAGCCGACCCCCAGTGGCACGCCTACGTCGTGCCGCGAAGCTCCAAGGCGAGCGACATTTTCGCCGCCGAACGGCCCCGCAGAGTTGCAGATGAGGTGCCCTCTATCGGCGCTGTCGCTGTTCGAACGGTTTATTGGCACGTCGAGCGCGGAACGGGAACGACCTTCAACGTCCCGGTTCCCACGCAACCGGGACGCTACGTGCTCTCGGTCTTACGCATTGCCGACGACGGCGACGTGGCCGCGGCTTCTGGCAGCTTCAGCGTTCGATGAACGGGGCGGCGCGGCTCATGCTGCTCGACACCTATGGGCTCGTCTACGCGGCCTTCTTTGCGATGAAGGACCGGCCGCTCACGACGACGCGCGGCGTGCGCATCGAAGCGGCGTATGTTTTTACGACGACGTTGACGAAGCTGATCGCCGACGAGAAGCCGACGCATGTCGTCGCGTGCTTCGATCGCGGGCTGCCGGCGGGGCGCATCTCGATCTATCAACCGTACAAGGCGCAGCGACAAACCATGCCGGACGACCTGCGTTCGCAGTTCGCGCTCGTGCGCCGCATCCTCGAAGTGTACGACATCCCGACGATCGAGATCGAAGGCGAAGAGGCCGACGATTTGATCGCGACGCTCGCCTGCGAAGCCGAAGCGCGCGGCGACGAAACGATCGTCGTCACGGGCGACAATGATCTGCTGCAAGTCGTCGACGAGCGCACGACCGTGCTCGTGCGCACCCGCATGGGCGGCGTCAACCGTTACGATCCGGCAGCCGTGCGCGCACGCTTTGATTTAGAACCGAAGCAGTTGGCAGATTATCGTGGGCTCAAGGGCGATCCTTCGGATAACCTGCCCGGCATTCCAGGCGTCGGCGAGAAGACGGCGGCCAAGCTGATTCATGCGGCCGGTTCGCTCGATGCGTTGCTGGCCGAGCCGGCGCGAGCCGGAAGCACGAAACTCGAAGCGCTTGTGCGCGAACACGGCGAGATCGCCCGCCGCTGTCGCGACGTGTCGCTCATCAAGCGCGATCTCGCGGTGACCGTTCCCTGGGAGGCGGCGCGCTATGCGACGCCGGCAGCCGACAAGCTTTACGTCCTGTACCGCGATCTCGAGTTCAAGTCGCTGCTCGCAAAGCTGCCGGTCGCCGACAACGACTTAATCGCATTTGCGGCCGACGACACGGAACTACTGCGCGGCACGTACCGGACGTTCGTGCCGTCGACCGACCCACCGGAGTTCGTGCTGCTGACCGCGCAGTTGCGCGAAGCGGCCGGTAGCGAACGCGTTGCCGTCGTGTGGCGCGGCGATGATGAGATCGGTGTGGCCGGCATGCCCGAAAGCGGCTTCGGCTTCGCAACGTCCGCGCTCATGCACGACAACGTGCGTGATGCCTTCGCGGAACTCCTGAGCGGCACCCCGCTTATCGTTGCGGATTGGAAAGCGCTGTGCGCCCGGTTGCGCGCGCTGGGCATCACCGCACCACCCGAAAGCGCGCTCGTCGACGACGTCATGATCGCCGCGCACTTGCTCAACCCGTCGCGAACCTACGCCAACCTCGACGATGGCGCGGGCGAGTACCTCGCGAAGCGCCTTCCGCTCGACGCCGCCGCACATGCCGACGCCGTCTTGCGCTTAGGGCCCGTGTTACGCGATCATCTCGCGCACCGCGATCAAACGTCGCTCTACGCCGATGTCGAATTGCCGCTCGCCGCCGTGCTCTCGCGGATGGAGGCGACGGGCATCGCGGTCGACGCTTCCGCGCTCTCGGCGCTAGCGGGTGAAGTCGAGGCGGCCGTCGACCGTTTGCAGCAGCGCATCTATCAGCTTGCCGGCGAGCGCTTCAACATCGGCTCGCCGCAGCAACTCGGTGCAGTGCTCTTCGAACGCCTCGCGCTGCCGAGCGGAGGGCGAACGAAGACGGGCTGGGCAACCGGGATCGAAGTGCTGCAGCCCCTTGCGCGCGAGCACGAGATCGTCGCTGCGGTGCTCGATTATCGCGAAGTCGTCAAACTCAAGAACACCTACATCGACGTGATTCCCCGGCTCGTCGGCTCGGACGGGCGGCTGCGCACGGTTTTCAATCAAACCGCGACTGCCACCGGACGGCTTTCGTCGACCAACCCGAATCTGCAGAACATTCCCGTGCGGACCGATCTCGGCCGGCGCATCCGGCGCGCTTTCATCGCTCCCGGCGACGAGCGCCGGCTACTCGCGGCCGACTATTCGCAGATCGAACTTCGCATCATGGCGCACCTCTCCGGTGATGCTGCGATGCGCGACGCGTTTCGGCACGGTGACGACATCCACGACGTCACGGCGCGCGGCATCTTCGCAGTCGGGCCGAGCGACGTCGTCACGCCGAACCAGCGCCGCATCGCGAAGTCCGTCAACTTCGGCCTCCTCTACGGCATGTCCGACTTCGGGCTTGCCCAGCGCCTGGAGATCGAGCGCGCGGAGGCGCGCGCCATGACGGAGGCATATTTCGCGCGCTTTCCCGACGTGCGCGGCTGGATCGACCGCAATCTCGAGTTCGGGCGCGAGCACGGCTACGTCGAGACGTTGTTCGGGCGGCGGCGTTACATGCCCGATCTGCGCTCGCGAAACTATGCCATGCGCGCCGCGGCCGAGCGGGAAGCGACCAATGCCCCGATGCAAGGCAGCGCGGCCGACCTGATGAAGCTCGCGATGGTGCGCATCGACGCCGCGCTTCGGAACGCAGGCCCGGACGCCGCAATGCTGCTGCAGATCCACGATGAATTGATCTTCGAGGTCGCCCTAGATGGCGTCGCGGAGGCCGCTTCGCTCGTTAAGAGGGAGATGGAGAACGCGGCGGCGCTCGCCGTTCCTCTGGAGGTCACCTTGAAAACGGGATGTAGCTGGTACGATGTAGAGCCGCTGGACGTGGAGTCGCTTGACGCCCCACAGCTAGTGGCCGTTACGGCCGACGCCGGACGGCACGATGTTTAAAATCGCCGCCGTGCTCGTCGCGCTGCTTTCCGTGAAGAACGGGGGCGCGAATAACGGGCTGATGAACGGAAAGGCCATCTTTGCCACCCTGAAGTGCGCCAACCCTCGCTTGCCGGCCGACATTTTGAGCGGCGCCAACGGCGCGATCACGCAGGACGTGAGCGCCGCGCCGTTGCCGCTCGTCACCGCCACCGGCCCGGCCGTGCCGCTGACATTGGCCGTCGCGGCGGACGGGCGTTCCCGGGAACTCGGCTTGATGTGCGTCACGGCCCTCAAGCCCGACGCCGGCATGATCTTTGTCTTCCCGAACGATAGCGACTGGGAATTCTGGATGAAGAACACCGTGACGCCGCTCGACATGCTATGGGTCGCGCCCGACGGCACGGTCCGTGACGTCGCCGCCGACGTCCCCGCCTCGACGCTCGACACAACCGATGACAAGGTTGCGCGCCGCCGCGGCCACGGCCGCTACGTCATCGAACTACGCTCGGGCGAAGCCGCCCGCGACTCAATCGTCGTCGGAACCCGGCTACATCTACCGTCGCTGAACGCACGCGACTAAGCTCGAGCGCGCCGCGACTCGACCTTCCGTGGCACGTCGATGCGTGCCCGAGCGGTCCCGGATGGAACCTTCCGCACGCGGCATCGGTTATGGTATCCGACGTGCCCGAGCTTCCCGAAGTTGAAACGATCGCGCGCGATCTTTCAAGCGCGATCACGGGGAAGACGATCGATTCAGCGGCGGTGTTTCGTCCGGTGGTTTACCCCGAATCCGAGCGGTTCGCAAGGGAGATTGCCGGAGAGCGCATTGCAGCGGTGGGCCGGCGCGGCAAATTCGTGGTTTTTTCGCTCGGCTCGGGCCGGCGGCTCGTCGTTCATCTCCGGATGACCGGGCGGCTGATCGTCCAAAGAGCGGAAGCCACGAGTCCTCCCGAGCCGTACAGCAACGTCGTACTCCGCTTCAAAGACCGCTCGCGGCTTTGCTTCGCCGACGTGCGGCGCTTCGGCAGGATGCGCCTGGTTGAACCTGAAGAGGAATGGGCTTCCGACATCGGTCTCGAGCCGCTTTCAAGCGACTTTTCGTTCGAAAGTTTTTCGAATCTGTTGAGCGGGCGGACCACCCCGATCAAGGTGCTCTTGCTCGACCAACGCCGCATCGCGGGGCTCGGGAACATCTACGCTTGCGAAGCGCTCTGGGACGCCCGGATTCGTCCGTCTCGTCCCGCCGGAACGCTTTCGAAAGCGGCGCGTCAACGGCTCCATACCTCGATTCAGACCGTGCTTCGGCGGGCGATCGAGATGCGGGGCACCAGTATCGACGACTACGTCGACGCTGACGGGCTTCGAGGCGGCTTTCAAAACGTCTTAAGCGTGTACGGCCGGGAAGGCCGCACGTGCACGCGGTGCGAGAGCCTCATCAAAAGAACGGTTCTTGGGCAGCGTGGTACCTGGTGGTGCCGGACCTGCCAACCTCGTTAAGACTTTCAACACAATATTTTCGCTCCGACTCGATCGGGGAACTGCGCATTCAGCGTGGGAGTGCGACCGGACGATTCGATCCGGCGCACGCGTAAAGGGGATCCACATTACAACAACCGACATCGCCCCCGCCGCGCCGGCGGAAGAACTCGAAGATCAGCTCGCTCTCGAACAGCGCATGTACGAAGAGAGCCTCAAAGTCCTCGATGAGGGCCAAGTGCTCACCGGCGTCATCGTCGCCAAATATCAAGACGAGTTGCTGGTCGACATCGGCGGCAAGTCCGAAGGCTTCTTGAGCTTCCGCGAGCTGTCGCTTGCGATCGAGCCGAAGGAACTCAGAGTCGGCGACAAGCTCGAAGTGATGATTCACCGCATCGACGACGAGGGAACGCTGTTTCTCTCCGAGCGGCGTGCCCGAGCGCTGAAGACCTGGGAGAAGGTCATCGGGGCGCACGAGAACGACGAAGTGATCGAAGCGACCGTGACGCAGGTTGTTAAAGGCGGCGTGCTCGTCGACTTGGGCATGCGAGGCTTCGTGCCCGCGTCGCAGATCCGCCGGCAGCCGGTCGGCAATCTGGACGAGCTCGTCGGGAGGCATCTGCGCCTCAAGGTGATCGACCTCGATCACAAGCGCCACCGCGTCGTGCTATCACAGCGGCTCGTTCTCGAAGAAGAACTCAACGCGAAAAAATCCGAGCTGCTCGGCACGCTTGCGGTCGGACAGATTCGCGAAGGTGTCGTCGTGCGGCTCGCGGAGTTCGGCGCGTTCGTCGACTTGGGCGGCATCGACGGGCTCATTCACAACAGCGAACTCTCGTACGCGCGCATCAAGCACCCGTCGGAGGTCGTCAAGATCGGCGACATCGTCGCGGTTGAGGTGATGAAGTTCGATCCCGATGCGAAGAAAGTCTCGCTTTCGCTCAAGCACGCGCTGCCCGATCCATGGGTCGAGCACGCGGATAAGCTTATCGAAGGTCAGCGGCTGATCGCTCAAGTCATCAAAGTCACGCCGAACTATCTGCTCGTCGAAATCATTCCGGGCGTGCTCGCGATGGTTCCCAAGGGCGAATTCGATCCGAGCGTGCAGTACAGCCCGGGTCAAGAGATCGAGGTGACGCTGCTGACGATCAATGAGGCGACGCGACGTATTACGGGCTCGATCCAGCATGTCGCCGATATCCCACCCGAAGAGTTAGCGGAGCTCGCCATCGACCCCGACATCGGCTCGGTTCCCGACGTTCTGGATATCCCTTAGGTCCGGGGCCGGCGGTGACGCCGGCCGGACGGACTTTCACGTCGATGCGCATACGGGTTGGGCTCACCGGCGGCATCGGCGCCGGCAAGACGGAAGTCGCCAAGATATTTGCGGCTCTCGGCGCACTCGTGATAAACGCCGACTCCTTGGCGCGCGAAGCGCTGGCGCCGGGCGGCGCAATCCTCGAGCGCATCGCGCTGCGGCATCCGGGCGCGGTCGCGCCGGATGGTACGCTTGACCGAGCGGCACTCGCTGCGATCGTGTTTCGTGATGAGTCGGCGCGTGAAGCGGTCAACGCCATGGTGCACCCCTACGTGCGCGAACGGGCTTTCGCGCTCGAACGCGAGGCGACCGCCGACCAGATCGTCGTGCACGAAGTGCCGCTGCTTTTTGAAGCCGGCTTCTATCATTTTTGCGATGCCAACATCGTCGTCATCGCCGACGACGTGATGCGCGAAGAGCGCGTTGCAGCACGCAGCGGATTTGCGCCGGATGACATCCGCCGCCGCATGCGTGCGCAGATCGATCCGTCCCGCGCCTGCGAACTCGCCGACTACACGATCGTCAACGATGATTCTCTCGCGGCGCTGCAAGATGCCGTGCGCGACGTCTTCGATGATTTACAGACGCGCCTGCCCACACGCTCGCGCCGCGCGTAAGCCTTACAACGGCCGGCAGCGTGCGCCTGATGTCGTGAGCCGCCGGGGTGTGTCACCGGCGAGGCTATTGAGGCCGGCACGCTCAAGGTGCGCGCTTCTGCGAGCGGCATGAATCCCAGTCTCTCATATATCAACCCGAGCCCGGCGCTACTATTTGCAGACCTGCAAGTGGGTGAGAAACGGCGAGATCGAACCCGACGGCGGCAGGCGACGATGGCTGAACATCATGCGGTAGTGCGGCCGCCGCGCAGGATTCGGCCCGGCCGCGCCCCAGTAGAACGGCCGCCCCGTACGACGGGGCGGCCGTTCACCCACACCGCTTCAATGCCGAGCGGATATGCGTAAGGACGCTCGTACGTGGCGGTGTCGATGATCGCATCGCGATCGAACAGGACGAGATCGGCGTACGCGCCGCGCTCGATGCGGCCGCGCTCGGCGATCCCGAAGGTGTCCGCTGCAAGCGAGGTCATGCGGCGTATCGCTTCGCCGAACTCGAGCGTGTTACGGCCGCGCACGAATCGCCCGAAGATGCGTGGGAAGCAACCGAAGGTCCGCGGATGCGGGAGACCGCGGGCCGTCGGACCGTCGTGCGCACGCGCCGATGCGTCGCTGCCGATCGCGACGAAATCGGCGGACAGAACGGTCGCGACGTCGTCTTCGGAGAGCGAGAAAAAGAGCGCTTCCACGGCGAGCCGCTCTTCGCGCAAGAGGTCGAGCGCCGCACGCGCTGGCGATTGATGACGCCCGCGGGCGATATCATCGAGGCGCAGACCTTGTAGTTCCGCATTGCGCTCGCTCCCCACCGTCGAAATCGCGATGTCGTGCCAGTCGGCGTCGCCGCGGTCGAGCGAGAGGCGAAGCGCGAGCGCGGCGGATGTGAAGGGATCGGCTAGGCGTGCGAGCGTCGCCTCGATGCCACCGTCGAGTGCGTCTTCGGGTAGGATCGTGTCGAGCCGCGTGCACGTGGCAGTGTACGGATAGACATCGGCGCGAGCAGCGAAGCCGGCGGCGCGCGCGTGCGCAATCATCTCGAGCGAACGTTCGACCTTTCCCCAATTCTTTTTTCCGGCGGCTTTGTGGTGCGAAAACTGTACGGCTACTTCTGCCCGTCGCGCGATCTCGAGCGCCTCGTCGACGGCGTCGAACAGCGCATCCCCTTCGCTGCGCAAGTGCGTCGCATAAAGTCCCTTCCCCGCCTCACGCGCGGCTGCCGCGCACGCGACGAGTTCGTCGCAGTCGGCGTACCGCGAAGGGACGTACATGAGTCCGCTCGATACGCCGAGCGCGCCCTGTTCGACGGCGCTGCGCACGAGATCGCACTGCGCTCGAAGTTCGGCCGCGTCGAGCCGCCCGTCGCGTTCACCGACGACCCGAGCGCGCGTCGTACCGAGGCCGACAAGCGTCGCAATGTTGAGTGCGACGCCGCTGTGTTCGACGGCCCCGAAGAAATCGTCGAGATCGCGCCATGGCGCGTCACCGGCGGCGGGCGCGACGGAGCTACCGCAATTGCCGCCGATTTCGGTCGTGACGCCCTGCTGGATTTTACTCAGACAGCGGCCGTCGGTAAGCCACACATCATCGGTGTGCGCATGTGCGTCGATGAAGCCGGGCGCGAGTGCGAGGCCGCTCCCCGGTATGCGCTCGCGCGCGTCGCGGTCCGCAAGCGAACCGATGAGCGCAATGCGGTCGCCCGCGAGCGCAACGTCGGTTTGAAACGGCGCCGTGCCGCTGCCGTCGTAAATGTGTGCAGCCTCGATGATGGTGTCAATCATGCGGATTGGGGGTCGAACGCCGTGGGTACGAACACACGCACGGGACCACTCACTCTACTTTCGCTGGAGCGCAAAAGGTTTTTCACATGGCACAACAGTCCTCGAAGGTCTTGCCGAACGACAAGGCCGGCGACATGTCCGTCCGCGAAGCGGGTAAAAAGGGCGGCGATACGGTTCGCGAGCGGTATGGTTCGGGCTTCTACGAGGCAATTGGGCGCAAAGGCGGTCAAGCGACGCGCGAGCGTCACGGCGCCGGTTTCTACGAGTCTATCGGACAAAAAGGCGGCAAAGTCGTCAAAGAAAAGTACGGTTCCGATTTCTACGAAGAGATCGGACATAAGGGCGGCCAAAAAGTGAAGCGTCTGATCGCCGAAGCCAAGAAAGCATTTGCCGAGCCCACGACTGACGTCAAGGTCTAAGGTTATCGCGGGGCGGGGCGCCTAGCGGCGAAGCCCCCTTTAGGAGCCTTATCGGATCGGGCCGCTCAATCCATGCACGTCAAGGATGCCGGTCTTGACGTTGAATACCGCGCTTGCAATCGCTACCGGTTCTCCGCCGGCCGTGTGAATCACGACCCGTTTATCGAGCGTCAACTCTTGCCGTGCATTGTTCCATGCGGCGGACGTCGTGTCGAACGAACGAGTGGGATGGGCAGCGATTGTTTCGGCGTGAAGCGGACCTGATATCGTAAAATCGTGCGTGATCGTATTGACGGCCATGTGCGCGGCTCGTAAGCGAATGTAGGGCTTTCCCTTTTTGAACACGACTCCGTCGTGAACTCCGTCGACGTCCAAAAGCGTCTGATCGGCATTGCTGACGATGCGATCGTAGTCGGCCGACCACGAACGAGTCGAAATCCGGCGGCCGCTGATCGTGCCGCCTTTGAAGACGATCTGCGTGTTGGCGCCCGGCGGCGGCAATTCGTTCTCGCCGGCGCGATAGATTCCGAACGCAACATACGCAATGAACGCGGCGAGGGCCGGCCAGAGCACAAACGCGAGTCGCCCCCGCATCATGTCGCGCGCCGAGCGCCTATGAGAACTGCGATGTACATGAACGCGAAGAACGCTGCAAATGCCGGCGCTCCCAGCGCAGCGTAGGGCGCGTTGACCGGCGTTCCGATCTTCCCCGTGACGATCGTCGTCTCACCGAGCGCGCTTGCGCGCACGTAGCGGCCGTCGGGCGCAATGATGCCGCTGATTCCCGTCGATGCGGCGCGGACGATCCAGCGTCCGGTTTCCAGGGCTCGCATCTGGGCGATTTGGGCGTGCATGTACGGACCGGCCGTTCGTCCGAACCAGGCATCGTCAGTTGCGATCACGAGGGCCGTTGCACCGTCGTCCACGTCGCGGTTCACGATCTTCGTGAAGGCCGATTCCCAGCAGACGATCGGCCCGAAGCGCAGCCCCGCTGCACCGAAGAGACCGTCGCCGTTTCCTTCGCTGAAGTTGGAGATGTTCGCCGTCCACGGAATCCATGCAAGCAGCGCGCGAAACGGCAGGTGTTCGGCGAACGGAACGAGCTGACGTTTGCGATAGACGGTTGCAAGAGTTCCGTCGGTCCGGAACGCCTCGAGCACATTGTAGGCACCGGACGGAGCGACGACGAGCGTGCCGACGACGAGTTCAGCGTTGAGCTTGCGCGCGAGCGCGGAGAAGCGTGACTGCAACCCGGGAGTCTGATTGACGGCCGCGGGAATCACCGTTTCGGGCCAGACGACGAGCGCGACACGAGCATGTGCCAGGCGAAGGGTCAAGCGCGTGTAGCGCTCGACCGCTTCCGCAAGCGCACCCGGTGCAAATTTTAGGGATTGCGGGATGTCACCTTGCACGGCGGCGACGCGCACCGTCGCTGCTGGGTACGTTCGAGCCGGCCAAAATGCGAACGCGAGTGCCGCGCATGCTGCGACCGCGGCAACCCCGATTGCCGCGTCGACGCCGGAGCCGCGGACGGGACGCATCCGCAGCGCATAGGCGGCGTACGCGCCGAGCACGCAAAGCAGAAACGTGATGCCGTACGTTCCGGCAAACGCCGCGACCGGCGCAAAAACGGTTGCAACTTGCGTATACCCGAGGCTTGCAAAGGGCGCGCCCAGCTCGCCCAAGCCCTCGGCGCGCAGCCATTCGGTGAACGCGAACGCCGCAGCGCAGCCCAGGGGAACAAACGCCCGCACGGAGCGGTGACGCTTGCGCAGACCGGTCGCCATGTGTGCCACGAGCGCCCCCGTCAAGCCGAAGCCGAGGAGGCCCTCGATGAGTGCGGGTCCGACGGCGAGGACGAAACCGAAGGGCGCGATCAGCGCTCCCGCCGTCTCGCCGAACCACGCAAAGTTAACGGCGAAATAAACTGTGCCGGCGAGCCAACCGATCCAGAAGGCACGCTTGGGAGAAACCCCAAACCACGCCCAGAACAGTCCGGCCGTGCCGATCGGCGCCAGCGCGCTCGCGTTCGTTTTCGGAAATGCGAGCGCCATCACGAGCGCTCCGAGCGTCGCGACGACGAAGGGAATCAGTGAGGAAACAATGCTCCGCCGCGCTGCACTAACCACATTGACTTCCGCCGCTCTCTTCGTTGCGGCTTGCGGCCACCAAGTTACGCCCGAACCGTCGCTGAACGGCCAGGGCAACAATTTGACGGGCAGCATGCTCGTACGTTTTCGCACGAGTGGTCCAATGAATTTCAGCATGTACGATTACCAGATCGTGATCGACGCGTGCGGCGGTGGTACGCCGTATCCGAACCCGAACACCACGACCTATCTCAACTATACGTTCTCGTTCAACGTCGGAACGTCCCCGTTCGGTCTGGCGACGACTTTCCCGATCCTCATTCAGTACATCGTGACGCCCGGCACGTCAAATCAGCTCAACCCGCAAATCGTGCGCACGTCGTCGTCGCAGACGACCCTCACGCCCGACGACAACGGGCAAAACAACGAGTTCACCTTGGTGTTCCCGCGCGCGCTCTTGGACGCTCCGCTTGGGCCGTCGGCCTTGCCGTGCAGCAGTTCCCGGGTCTCCCCCGCACCCGCGACGCCGATGCCGAGTCCTACCGGTACGTCGGGTGCGTCGCCGTCACCGTCCCCGATGAGTACGACGTCTGCCGCGCCCACGAATTTGGCGAGCACGTGGAGGTTCAACTTCTTCGTGATCGATCCAGCGGCGCTCAACTCGCCGACGCACGGGGTGCTCGACTCGCTCGGCGCGGGCGGTCCCGCCGACACGAGTTTCAATCAAGCCGTGATCGACACGACCACGCAAAACAATAACCCGATTATCAAGCAGACCGACATAACGGGCTTACCGAACGACACGGCAGCTCGGATCGCCGGCGGCGAGATCGACAACTACCCGTAACTCATCCCTGATTCGCGTCGGATAGAAACTTCGGAGACTCGAGCGCAGGCCCAACGCCTTGACGGGCAGCAACGGTTCTTCGCGTCGGTATTCGGTCACGATCAGCGTGAGAAAGAACAGCAATCCGGCACCGATCGGGATGGATGCGATCGGCGCGCCGTAGGCTGCGCCCGCTTGGATCTCACCACTCCGAAGAAGACACCGGCCGCCCCGAAAGCAAACACGAACGCGCCGGGATCGAAACGCTTAGCGGGGCCGAACGGCGGCTGTGCCGCGATCGCTAGGACGCCGACCGCCGGTGACGCGACCGTCATGCCCGCCGACGCCAGGAAAAACGCGCGCCAAGCGTCGGCCTGGGCGACCGAACCGCCGACGAGCGGCCCGGCGCTCGCCGCGCCGAACAGCGAAATCACGAGAATCGCTGCAGTCGTCGGTAACCGCTGCGCCGGGAAGTCGTAAATCAGCGGCGGCAATGCGGCGACGATCAACGTCCCCCTCGAGCCCGGCGAGCAGACGGCCGACACCGAACGGCGATCGACTCCGGCACGAGCGCAAAGGTCGCAATCAGCGCCGTCAACCAATACGATTTTCCGAGCAGCGGTTCGCGTATCATCTCTTTACCTCCGCGCTGTAGCGAAAGCGGAAGCGCTCAGAAGGCGAAGTTTTGCGGGATGATGCCTGAGGGTTGGTTTCCGCCGAAACCAAACCCGGCCGACTGACCCGGGAACGCCAAGATCACGACGTTGAGATTGAACTGCTTGAGGTCTTCGTTGTAGCTGAACTGCAGATTGTAACACTGGTCGACCGTGCGGGTCAGGTAGATGTTCTTGTTTTCGAAGCGCCCCTTGTTTTTCCAATCGACGTTGGTCGACAGTTCCAACGTGGTATCGAGACCGAACGGCGTGATGGCCTGGACGTTGGTCGTGTAGAACCCGTTGCCGGGCCCCGGTGAATAGAAGCCCCCGAGCGTAACGTACGAGCGGACTGACGGGCGAATCGAAAACTGATAGTTGATCGGCTGCGCTTGGCGGTTGAAATTCGTCCCGGTCGCAAGCGAGAGCGAATAGATGTCGCGGTTGAAGAGACGCAATACGTCTTGCGCCGAATGCGAACCCGGCAAGAGGCGATCGAAAAGTTGGAACGGTACATCGGGCGGCCCAATGGGATGCTGCTCGTTATAGGTTACGGCGTTGACGACGTGCGTGCCGAGAGGGGTCGTCAGCGCCGCGTTTTGCTGATCGAACGCCTTCTCGTCGCCGGTCCCGTAATAATCTTGAGTCAACGTGTAGTTGGCCGATAAGTCGCTCGTGCCGAGCACCTTGGCGTAATAGCTTTCGTTGATCACGGCTTGTGCGCGCCCGGTATTGAAATGATTCTGCGGCTCGGTGTAGTCGCCGATTGCGAATTGGAGCTGCGGCCCGTATTTGAACCCGCCGTAGTCGATGTGCGGCATGATCTGCAGTTCGGGCAGCCGGTCGTAGCCGTTGGGGTTCGAGGAATAGTCCGTCTTATCGTAGGTCAGATTGTAATCGGCAAACTTCGACGAGAGATGGGTGATCGTGTTGACGTGAAAAATGTCGCTCTTGGAGAAGGCGCTGTTGAAGCTCGAATAGGTAAAGTTTAGCTGTTGCCCAAGAGCGGGCGATAGCACGATCGCGTCGACGAAGCCGAGGTTGAGGTCGTTCTGAAGGTCGCCCTGCACGAACCGTGAGAACGTGAGGTTCTCGGTGCTACCGTTTCCCTGACGAATCAGTGATCCGGTGATGCTCGTGCTTGCCGGTAGACTGATCGAGGCACCGTAGTCGCCGACGTAATCCAGCCCGAATTGGCCGCGCAGACGGTTCGAAAAGTTTTCCGTCTCTTGGACGTTGAGGTTGGTCTGGCGTTCGTTTTGAATGTGGTCGCTGATCGTGTTGGCGTCGACGCTGAGCGAACGTCGCCCGTTCTGCGCGAGCGCGACGGCCGTGTAGCCGAGTTTCAGTCCGCGTTTGGTATAATACTCGACGGTGTAATACCCGTAGTACGTATCCGATGGTGAAAATGCGATCCGGGCTTTAACGTAAAAGCCCTCGATCTGAGAGTAGCCCAGGACCGGAACGAAGCTCGAAACGCGTCTGCGCGGATCTTGGAGCGAGCGCAGCGGAATGATCAGCAGCGGCAGATAGAAGATCGCAAGCGGTCCGAGAAAGACGACCGCTTTACGCGCGACGAGCTTATCGCCGGGCGTTACGTCGATCGAGCGCGCTTCGACGTGGTAACCCGCATGGGGGCGTTCGCACGTCGTGAACGATGCCCGGTCGCCATGCGAGACGCCGGCGGTATTGGTCGTCAGCTGCTGCGCCGTGTAGTGCAGTTTGCCTTGCGCGACGCCTTCGGTCGACTCCCCAGCCCCGTTGATGAGCGTGGCTTGACGCGTATTGGTGTCGAAGCGAATCTTGTCGGCGTACAAGATCGCGTCGGAGTTGCGATTGACCAGATACGTGTGCCCGCTCATCGTCAGCGTGTGATCGCCGTCCCAGTGGGCGTGGTCGCCGACGACTTGACCGTCCACGTAGAAAATGTGAACGTTGCCGTCGAGGTCGTAGGGCTTGGTGCGTTCGGTATAACCGTCGACGTGATCGGCGACCGTCACGACCTGATAGGGCCCGAGCGTCGGAACCGGCGTCGCGCCGGGCGCGGTTGCTTCGGGCGAAGGCGCTCCCGACGGCGCGGTGCTTGCGGGGCCGCCGGCACTGGGCGTCAGTTGCGGAGAGGCGTTGACGGCCGGAAGGGGCGACGGCGACCCGCTCGAGCGCACGATCGGAATGGGCGCGCTCGCGGAAACCGTGGCGGCCGTCGATGGTAAGGGCACGGGACTCGGCGTGCCGGTGCCGGTCGGACGCGGCGTCGGGGGCAACAGTTGCCCAGGCCCGTCGGGGGAGACGGGCGGGATCGGCACGAGCGGCGTGCCGCTCGGCAGCGGCGTGGGCAGCAGGCCGCTCGGCGCGGTCGTCGGCGCGGTTTGCGGCGGGTTCGTCGGCTGTTCTTCGTCGATGAGGATCGCGACTTGCTTGGCGGGGATGCCGTGCGTTCGCGTTCCCACTTGACGCGCAAGCGCGTAGGCTTGCGATGCCGAGCGGAACTCGACCGTCGACGGCGTCGCCTCTTGGGCGCGCGGCGCTTCCCCGCACCAGGTGTGCAGTCGCATCAGGGCGACCACGCGCGGATCGACGTAGGGAGCCGCAGCGCTGCCGGGAGATGCAAACGCCGCGGTGTTACTAAACACTGCGAGCAGACAGAGCAGCGCGAGCGCGCGCTGCGTGCGGGTCAACGTTCGACGCGCCAGAAAAGCACGGCTCCGGCAGTACCCATGATGATGTTGGGCATCCACGCTGCGAGATACGGATTGAACGCGTCGTTGCGGCCCAGTGCCATGAACGCCGACATCAAAAGGTAGTAGACGAAGAGCAAGAGGATCGAAAGCGCGATTCCGACGCCCTTGCCGAGGTTCGCACCGCGTTTGCCGAGCTTCGCCGCGACCGGCAGGGCGATCAGCACGCTGATGAAGGCGGCGAACGGAAAGGCGATCTTCTGAGCGAGGCTCAACTTGAGGGTGTCGAGCGCCTGACCGCCCTGCCCCGTCGCCTGCATCGCCGCGATCTGGCCCTTCAGCTGCTTCGAATCGGCGACGTTGGGATCGCTCGTCGTCGTATTGATGAACTGATCGACGGTCTCGCCGACCGGTAAGCCGACGTACACGTCCTTGATCCCCGTTCCGTCACCGTCGACCTCACCCGAGGGCTTGAACTGCGTGTATCGTGCCTTGATTAAATGCAGAGTTTGCCCTTCGACGACCGCTTTGTGCGCGTTGATGACCGTGCGAAACGGAGTGGTCGTCGCGTTCTGGAAGATCATCACGTCATCCATCGTGCGCTTGTCGCGTTCGACGTTGGCGACGTAGAAGACGTTTCCGGTCGCGTCGTCCTTGCGGAAAAATTGTGGGACGACGGGAAGTTCGGCCGTATGGTAGACGATTTGGTAGAACGTTCGCGTCGAGAGTTCGATGCTTTTAGGCGACAATGTTTCGTTGACGAAGTACGATAGCCCGAACATCGCCAGGCCGAAGACGAGCGGCGTTCGGCAGATGCGCAGGAACGAGACGCCCGACGTGCGCAGCGCATTGATCTCGTTGTCCTGCGCGAGCCGTCCGAATCCGAGCAGCGACGCAAACAGACACGCGAACGGAAACGCGAATGGCGTCGACTGCGGAACGCGGAACAATAAAAAACGCAGCACCAGAAACACCGGAGCATGCGCGTTGATGATGTAGTCCGCCGCCACGAAGAAGATGTTGACGAACCAAAACAACAGGTACGTTCCGAACGCAAAGGCGAAAGGCGCGATCAACTCCCGTAGGATGTAGGCGTCGAGCAACGGGAGGCGCGGCATCCGCGGCAGCGGCGCGAACGGCGCAGCGCGCACGTTCGGAACGGTTGCCACTCTTACGTCCTTAGCGAAGTGCCGCGGTGATGCGGGCTACGTAGGCGCGCGTCTCGGAGAATTTCGGGACGCCGTGCGACGCATCGACTGCCCCCGGACCCGCGTTGTAAGCCGCCAGCGCCAGCGGAACGTTGTTGTGGTAGCGCGCGAGAAGATCGTGCATGTAGCGGCAACCGGCGGCCAAGTTCTGCTGCGGATCGAAGGCGTCGATCACTCCGTAGGTCGCGGCCGTCGCGGGCATCAACTGCATCAGACCTTGCGCCCCGGCGCGGCTGACGGCACTCGGGTCGCCGCCCGATTCCGCCGCGATCATCGCATCGACAAGCGACACGGAGAGCCCGTTCCCGCGGGCGTCGGCCTCGACCAATTGCCGCAGGGCCAGCGTGTCCATGCCGTGCGGGCCGCCCGGAATCACGCCCCCGGCACTGCAGCCGTAGAGCCCCGCCAGTAGAGCGGCTGCGACGAGAAGTCTCACCGTAGCCGACGCTTCGCCTCGCGCGGCCCCGCGCCTTCGTCAACCCTCACGATGTGGTGTTCGGCACGCCGCAGCACGTTCTTGATGCAAGTTTTATGCCGGACGTCTTGCGCGAACCACGCTGCGCCCATATAGTGGAGTGAAGTGGTGCTCGGTGGAGCGAAGTGGAGGCCTTTCCCTGGCTCGCGACATGCCCCGTTTTACCGGTCGAGCCGAGCACGCTCTCGATGATAAGGGCCGGCTCGTCGTTCCGGCGCGCTTCCGGGAGCGCCTCGGCCCTCATTTCATCGTGACGATCGCGCAGCCGGACCCGTGCCTGGCCCTCTATCCGCAGGCCGCCTGGGAGGCGTTCTGCGAACGTCTCGAAGCGGCACCCCTCAAGGACGACCGTTACCGGCGCTTCGTGCGGCATCTCTTCGCGCACACCGACGAAGCGGCGTGCGACGGTCAGGGGCGCCTGCTGATCCCGGCCGCCCTGCGTACCTACGCGGGCATCGAGCGTGATGCGGTGTCGATCGGGTCCTTGACCCGAGTCGAGGTGTGGGCCAAGGAGCGATTGGGTGAGGCGGCGCCCCCTTCGGACGAAGCCGCATGCTTCACGACGGAGCTTGGGCTCTATTAACGATGAAACGGACGACGCAGCGGGCGCCCCGGCGCACCTTCCGGTTCTCTTCGACGAGGCGCTCGAGGCCCTCGAAATTCAGCCCGGCGGCGTCTATGTCGACGCGACCTACGGTGCCGGAGGCCATACCCGGGGCATCGTCGCCCGAGGCGGAACGGTCGTTGCCTTCGACCGCGATCCCGCAGCTCGGCTCGCTGACGACGTGCGCGATCACGTCACCCTCATCCGGCGCGACTTTGCCGAACTGGGGGGTGCGCTCGATGAACTCGGCCTGGCAACCGTCGACGGCGCCCTCTTCGATTTGGGCGTATCGTCCATGCAGTTCGATGAGGCCGAGCGCGGCTTCTCACTGCTCCGCGACGGGCCGCTCGACATGCGCATGAATCCGACCGGCGGCCCGACCGCATACGATTTGCTCGCCCGCTCGAGCGAGAGCGAGCTCGCCGACCTCATCTTTGCCAACGGCGAGGAACGATCGGCGCGCCGCATCGCACGATCGATCGTGGCGGCGCGTACGGGCGGACGGCTGCCCGAGCGCACGCTGGAACTGGCTCGTCTGGTTGCCGGGGTCGTTCACCGCAGCGGCACCCGTGAGCGCGTCCATCCCGCGACGCGGACCTTCCAGGCGTTACGTATCGCTGTCAACGACGAACTCGCTTCGCTCGAAGGGGGCCTCGCCGGAGCCGCCGGACGGCTGCGTCCGGGCGCTCGCATCGCCGCGATCAGCTTTCACTCTCTCGAAGACCGCATCGTCAAGCATCGCTTTCGCGACGACGAGCGGCTACGCGTCATCACCCGCAAACCTCTTCTTCCAAGCGACGCCGAACTAGCGCGCAATCCGCGATCGCGCAGCGCCAAACTTCGCGTCGCGGAGCGACTGTCGATTGTACGTCCGTAAACTTCCGGCCCCCGAGCACGCACCGCTGCGGGTCGGCACGCGGGCCGGTCGCAGCGCCGTTCTCCGCCGCCGGGCGCACGCGCGGCGTTTGCGCTACGCCGGCTTCGCCCGGATGTTCGCGACCGTCGGTGTCCTGACCTTAGCCGTCGTCATTTACCTTGCGCTGATGTCGAACGTAACGCGCATGAACTACGATCTCGCTAAACGCCTCGCTCTGCGAACGCGGCTGGTGGATGAGTCATCACGACTCGACGACCGCATCGCGCGCCTGTCGTCACGGGAGCGCTTAGGTGCGGTCGCGGCTCGGCTCGGCATGGGCCAGTCGCAAGAGTTCGTCGAGGTCGCGCTTCCGACGCCGACGCACTCGCTCGATACGCACGGTCTTGCGTTTCTCAACTGGCTGAAGTGACCTTCGAGCATAGCGCGCGCCGGCCGGACGAGGCGGCGCTGCGGACCAGTTCCGTCCGCGCCAAGGTGGCCTTCTATATCATTGTCGCGTTCGCGGCCTACATCGCTTGCCGCTTCTTCATCGTGCAGGTCCGCCAAGGTCCCGCGCTTGCCGAGCGGGCATACGAGCAACACCTCACGACGGTGGAGTTGGCCGCGCATCGCGGCACGATCTACGATCGCGACGGCAATGCGCTCGTGCGTTCGTTGCCGTCGCAGAGCATCTACGTCGCACCGAGCGACGTGAGCGATCCCGCCGCCACGGCGCGAGCGCTTGCGCCCGTACTCGGACGCAGTCCGGCGACCTTGGAGGCGTTGCTGCAGAGCAAGACGGCCTACGCGCAGCTCGATCACAAGGTCGCGCGCGATCGCGCGGACGCCGTTGCAAAACTTGCGCTGCCGGGCATCAGCATCGTTCCCGAGCCGACCGGCATCCGTTTCATTCCTTCCGGGCGCCTCGCCTCGACGGTCCTCGGCTTCACCGGCTTCGATGAGAACGGTCTCGACGGTGTCGAGTACGGATTCGACGCGATTCTGCGCGGAACGCCCGGGCGCATGGATCTCGAAGCCGATCAGTTCGGCCGCGTGCTGCCGTTCGCCCGGCCGCACGTCGACGTAGCCGCGAAAGCGGGCCATTCCGTCGTGCTCACCTTGGACTCGTATCTCCAATACAATGCGGAGCAGATACTTACGAAAACAGTCGCGCAGTGGCACGCCCGAAGCGGCAGCGCGATCGTGATGGATCCGCAGACGGGCGAGATTCTGGCGCTCGCCAACGTCCCCGACTTCGACGTTCCGCAGTATGCACGCTATCCCGCGGAGGATCGACGCGACCGGGCCGTCACCGACGCATACGAGCCGGGCTCGACGTTCAAACTGATTACCGCCGCCGCCGCCCTGGATTCGGGCAAGGTAACGCCGGGCGACCTTTTTCCGGCGCGCGATACGCTGCGCGTCGGCGGCAGCACGATCCACAACGCCGAAGACGGTTTTCTCGCCAGCGCCTCGGCAAGCGAAAATCTCGGTGAGATCATCGCGAAGTCGCATAACGTCGGCGCGGCCGAGGTCGCGCTGCGCATCGGCGCGCGCACGCTTTATGATGCGCTCCTGCGCTTTGGATTCGGCACGCCGACCGAGGTCGGACTTCCCGGCGAAAGTGCGGGCATCGTCGCGCCGCTGGCGCAGTGGAGCGGGACGTCGCTGCCGACGATCGCGTTCGGCCAAGGCATCGCCACCACGCCGCTTGCGATGGCGCGCGCCTACTGCGCGATCGCAAACGGTGGTCTATTGCTGCGGCCGCGTATCCTCTCGGCCATCATCGCACCCGACGGCGCTACCGTCTATCGCTACGGTCGTGAAATAGAACGGCGCGTCATGTCGGCGCGCACGGCGGCGATCCTACGCGGATACTTGCGCGCCGTCGTGCTACGGGGTACGGGCAATCCAACGGCGCAGGTAGCCGGCTACACGACCGCCGGTAAAACCGGCACGGCGCAGATCGCCGAAAACGGCGTCTACCTCTCGGGCGCCTATGTTGCCTCATTCATCGGGTACGTGCCGGCCGTCGCGCCGCGCTATGTGATCCTAGTCAAGGTTACGCAGCCCGAGGGGTCGATCTACGGCGGAGTCGTCGCCGCACCGGCGTTCGCGCAGCTCGCCCGGCTCGCGATGATGCACGCCGGCGTGCCGGCCGCCGAGCCGCCGCGCTTGGTTCGCGCCGGCACGGCGTCGAAACGCCGCACATGATCAGCTTGCCGCAGTCGGCGAAACTGCCGGAACCGGTGATGCTCGCATCGCTCACCCGTGCACTCGACGATGCGCGCGTGTTCGGTGAGGCCGATCGTCCGGTGTTGGGTCTCGCGCACGATTCTCGTGCCGCCGTTGCGGGAGGCGTCTTCGTCGCGCTGCGCGGCGAGCACGCCGACGGTCACGCATACGTGACCGATGCTATTGCGGCCGGCGCCAGCACGCTCGTCGTCGACACCCTGTATGCCGCATTGCACGAAGCGCCGGCCGGTGTGACGACGATCGTCGTGCCCGACACGCGAAGCGCTCTGTCACGCCTCGCGGCGACGTACTTCGATCAGCCGTCCCGTGCGCTCGAGGTCGTCGGCGTCACCGGAACCAACGGCAAAACGACGACGACGCATCTCATCGCGGCACTGCTCGAAGCAGGCGGAATTGCGGCGGGTCGCATCGGAACGCTCGGCGCGCGTTTGCGCGGCGCTCACTGGTCGCTTGATAATACGACGCCGCTTGCGCTCGAATTGCAAGCGCTACTCGCTCAGATGCGCGGACGCGGCGCGGCAGCAGTCGCAATGGAGGTCAGTTCGCACGCACTCGTTCTCGAGCGCGTCGCCGACGTTGCGTTCGCGTACGGCGTTTTGACGAACGTGACCCGCGATCACCTCGATTTCCACGCCGGCTTCGAAGGCTACGCGGCGGCCAAGCGCACGCTCTTCGAGAGCGCTCGCGCGTCGGTGCTGAGTGCGGATGATCCGCACGGCCGACGCTGGGCCGGCGAACTCCGAAGCGGCGGAGAACCCGTCACGACATACGGCTTCGCTCCCGACGCCGACGCGCGCGCGGACGACCTCGAATTGCGCTCGGACGGCGCGACCTTTTCGTGCGGCGGTATGCGCTTTACGCTACGGCTGCCGGGCCGCTTCAACGTGCAGAATGCGCTCGCCGCGCTGTGCATCGCGCGCGCCTTCGGCGTGGCCGATGCGACGAGTGTTGCGGCGCTTGCGGCCTTCGAGCGCGTCCCGGGACGCATGGAGCATATCGCGGACGGTGGCCTCGACGTGCTGGTCGATTACGCGCACACGCCGGGTGCCCTCAAGGTCGTTTTGCGCGCCGCGCGTGAAACGACCCGCGGCGCGTTGATCGTCGTCTTCGGGTGCGGCGGCGACCGTGACCGCGGCAAACGTCCGCAGATGGGCTCGGTCGCAAGTAAGTACGCCGATCACGCGATCGTTACGAGCGATAATCCACGCCGCGAAGATCCGCAAGCGATCGTCGCCGCGATTCTCGCCGGCTTTGGTCCGGGAGCGCCGGTGTCGAGCAACCTCGACCGGCGCAGCGCAATCCGCGCGGCGATTGCGCTCGCGCGTCCGGGCGATGTCGTCGTCGTCGCGGGCAAAGGGCACGAGACCTATCAAATCGTCGGCGAGCACGTCGGGCATTTCGACGATCGCGATGAAGTACGCGCGGCGCTCGCGCTACGCGCCCGGATCGCCGGATGAAACTGGACGCGCAAGCCGCCGTTGACGCAACGGGGGCGGTCGTGCATCATGCCTCGGCACTGCCGGCGAGCTTCGGCGTGAGCACGGATACGCGCTCGCTCGCACCGGGCGACGCCTTCCTAGCGCTGCGAGGCTCACGTTTCGACGGGCATGACTTTGCTACCGAAGCGATCGGGTGCGGCGCGCACGTCGTCATCGTCGAGGACGCGCGTCCGCTGCCGCCCGACGTTGCAGCGCTTGTGGTCGAGGATACGAAGGCCGCCTATCTCGCGCTTGGCGCGCTCGCGCGCCGAGCATCGCGCGCGCACGTCATTGCGATCACGGGCAGCACGGGAAAGACGACGACCCGTGCGCTGCTCGCGCAGATTCTCGAAGCCGTCGCGCCGGGCAGAGTCGCTGCGACTGCGGCGAATGAAAATAACGAAATCGGCGTCGCGAAGTCACTCTTGGCTATCGACCGCGACGCGCGCTATGCCGTGCTCGAGTTCGGCGCGCGCCATTACGGCGAAATCGAACCGCTCGCCCGCGCCGCCGCGCCCGACGTGGCACTCCTAACGAACGTCGGCGACGCGCACCTCGAGATCATGGGCTCCCAAGAGCGTCTGGCGCAAACGAAGTGGGGCATCTTCTCGACCGGTGCGTCCGCCGTTTTGAATGTGGCCGATGCGACGTCGCGCGCGTGGGCCCGCAAGCTTGCCGCACCGCCGACGTGGTTCGCGCTCGACGCCGAAACCGACGGCGTCGCACTCGGCGGCAACGTCGTCGCGCTGTGCGGGCGCGAGCGACTCATCGTCTTCGACGCGGGCGGCGCGCGCGGCTACGACTGCGCGCTCGCGGTAGCGGGCGATCACAACCGGCGTAACGCCGTCGCCGCCGTAGCTGCCGCGCTCGCGCTCCGCGTGCCGGCAAGCGCGATTGCCCCGGCCCTGCGCACCTTGACCTTGCCCGCCGGCCGCTACGAGCGGCTCGCGCTCAATGATTGCGAGGCGATCTACGATGCATACAACGCATCGATGAGCGGAACGCTTGCAACCTTGCAATCATTTGCCGCAGAACCGGCGACGCGCCGCATCGCCGTGCTCGCGAGCATGGCGGAACTCGGGGCCGATGCTGCCGACATGCATGCGGCGGTCGGGGCGTCGGCGGCTCGCGCGCATCTCGACACGTTGCTCGTCGGCGGAGACTTTGCCGAGCACTTGGCTCGTGGAGCCCGTGCCGCGGGATACGATCCGGCGCGCATCGTGCCCTTCGCCGACAACGCCGCAGCCGTCGACTGGCTGCGGCGCAACGTGCGTCCCGGCGACCTCTTACTCTTCAAGGGTTCGCGGCGCTACCGGCTCGAGGACGTCGTCGCGGGGCTGCGGAGCGTGCATGTCTGAGCGAAGCGTCTCCGATCGGTCCGGCGCCAATGCGCCCATTATTGTCGGACGTTCGTGTCCGGAGCGCAAACGCGAGCCGTTCGGCTACCCGAGTGCGGCGATTCCCGTACGGACGCGGCTCGTCCGCGCGCACGATGATCTCCCAGCCCTCGTCGCCGGTGCCGTGCGCGGAATCGCGCGCACGGGCGACGTCGTTGCGGTGTCGGAAACGGCGGTTGCCATCGCGCAGAACCGCATCATCGCCGCGGAAATGATCCGTCCAAGCCGGCTCGCCTACGTGTTGGCGCGGCGTGCGGGCGCCCTTGCCACGGTCAATCAACCCGAATCGTTGCAACTGGTCATCGACGATGTCGGACGTGCCCGCGTGATCGTCGCGGCGGCCGCGCAGATCATCGGACGTCTGTGCGGCGTGCGTGGGCTCTTCTATCGCGTGCTCGGTTCCGCGATCGCCGCGATCGACGGATACACCGGCACGTTACCGCCCTTCGAACGTACGATCGTGCTCGGCCCCGCGGCTCCCGACGACGCCGCGTGTGCCATCGCCGCGCGCTGCGGCGCTGCGGCCGTCGTCGTCGATGCCAACGACTTGGGCGTCGTCAACGTGCTCGGTGCATCGCCGAATGTCGATCGTGCGTGGGTCGCCGCAGCCTTGCGCAGCAATCCGCACGGCAACGGCGACGAGCAGACGCCGATCGTCGTGCTGGCACGACGAATTCCGCAACGTCCGCCGATGCGGGAGGAAGCGGCATGAGCGCAGCGGTTGGGCTCGTCGTGCTGTTCATCGCCGTGCTCGCGGGCACGCTTGCTGCGGGGCGTCCGTGGATTGCGCTGCTCGGCCGTCTCGCGATCCGGCAACATGCGTATGAAGACGCCCCGACGTCTCACGCGACGAAGAGCGGCACACCGACGATGGGCGGGGCACTCTTTTGTATCGCGTTGCTTGCAAGCCTCGCGGCCATGCCGTTCTTTCGCGTTGCTCGCGTCGATGTACTTGGACTCATGCTGCTTGGTCTCGGCTGCGGGGCGGTCGGTGCGCTCGACGACTGGCGCTCGATTCGCATGGGCCGCAACCGCGGCTTGCGCGCCCGCGATAAGTTCGCACTTACGACGCTCGTCGGAATCGGCTTTCTCGCGCTCGTCGGCAGCGCTTTGCCGGCGCAAACGCACGATGCCCTCTTCAGGCTTGGGCCGCAGGTGTGGCGCGCGCCGCAACCGCTGTGGTATCTGCTCGCACTGCTCGCGTTGCTTGCGACGACCCACTCCGTCAATCTTACCGACGGACTCGACGGCCTGGCTGCCGGTAGCGTTCTGCCGCCGCTCGTCGTCTTTGCGTGGCTCGGATGGCAGAACGGTGCGTTCGGCGTCAGCATCGTCGACGTTGCGCTCGCGGCATCGACCGTCGGGTTTCTCGCGTTCAATCGGCATCCGGCGAGCGTCTTCATGGGAGATACGGGGGCGCTGCTGCTGGGCGGCGTGCTCGCCGGCAGCGCGGTGTTGAGCGGCACGCTACTGCTTCTGCCCTTGGTCGGCGGCGTGTTCGCCGCCGAAGCACTCTCGGTCATCGCGCAAGTCGGCTATTTCAAAACGACGGGGAAACGGATCCTGCGCATGAGTCCCTTGCACCATCACTTCGAACTGGGCGGCTGGCCCGAAACCAAAGTTACGGCTCGGTTTTGGACGGCGTCGGCGCTCTGCTCGCTCGCCGGCCTCGTGATCGCCCGGTGAACGGGCAAAGCGGCGTTTTCGACGCGAGCGAGCGCGTGCTCGTGATCGGTCTCGGACGTAGCGGGATCGCGAGTTGCGCGGTGTTGCGAGCCCGCGGTGCGACGGTTTTCGCGACCGACGAAAAGTCGCCCGAATCGCTATCGGCCACGATCGCGGAACTCGCGCGTACTGATATCCGCTTCGTTGCGCCGGCATCGCTCGAAGCGCTGACGGACCGTTTGACGTCCTGCATTCTTTCGCCGGGCGTGCCGCTGAATAACGAACTCGTGCGCCGCGTGCAGAGTGCGCGCGTCCCGGTCTATTCAGAGATCGAGGTCGCCTATCGCATTTCGCGCGCGCCCCTCGTTGCCGTGACTGGAACCAAGGGCAAAACGACGACAACCGCACTGATCGGTGCGATGTTCGAGCGGGCCGGAAAAACGACGCACGTCGGCGGCAACATCGGCAACGCCCTGATCACCGAGACGTTCACCGCCAAGCCGGGTGACTGGGTGATCGCCGAAGTGTCGTCCTTTCAGCTTGAATCGATTCGCTCGTTCAAACCCAAGATTGCGACGATCCTCAACCTCTCGCCCGATCATCTGGATCGCTACCATTCGATGGATGAGTATGGTGAAGCCAAATTTCGCATCTTCGCAAACCAAGGGCCGAGCGACACCTTCGTCGGCAATCTCGACGACCCAGCAGTCGGGGCTCTGGCGCAGGGCGATGCGGCCAAACGTATCCCGTCGCGCGCACTGTGGTTCGGCTTCGCGCCAAGTCGCCATGCGACCCCGCATCGCCGTGCGACATTGTATCTGCGCGGCGACCGGATCACGTACGCGCCGCCGAGCGGCGATCCCCGACCGGTCGAGATCATGCCGCTGGACGAGATCGGCCTTGCGGGACGGCACAACGTCGCAAACGTTCTCGCGGCACTGCTCGTGGGACTGAGTGCCGAACTCGACCCCCAAGCGCTGCGCGCCGCGGTGCGTGACTTCGCCGCCTTGCCGCATCGATTGCAGCGTGTTGCCCAGCGTGACGGCGTGCTGTTCGTCGACGACTCGAAGGCAACCAACCCCGGCTCCGTCGTGGCTGCGCTCGAGTCGTTCGACCGTCCGATCGTCTTGATCGCCGGCGGCAAATCGAAGCGCACCGATTTTCGCGCGATGGGCGACGCGATCGCCGGGCGGACGCGGGCTGTCGTGCTCATCGGCGAGGCTGCCGATGAAATCGCGGGCGTCGTCGACGCGAAGCGCACGGCACGGGCAACGTCGATGGACGAGGCGGTCGCAATCGCGCATGGGCTCGCGGAACCCGGCGACATCGTTCTGCTTTCGCCGGGCTGTGCGTCTTTCGATATGTTTTCTTCGTCGGAAGCGCGCGGCGATGCGTTCGCGCGTGCCGCGGCCGGTTCGGTGGCAGTGCATGGGTGAAGGGCGAAGCGCGACGGCGGCCGATCCCGTCATCGTCGCGACCGTCGCGACGCTCGTCGCCTTTGGTCTCGTCATGATCTTCAGCGCGTCGAGCGCCTATGCGGTCGCCCTGCATCACGATGCGCTCTACTTCCTCAAGCGCCAACTCGCATGGCTTGCGTTCGCGGCGCTCGCGGCCTATCTTGCGTATCGGATCGACTACCGGAAACTGCGCCGCGTCGCGTTTCTGCTGCTGCTCGGCACGGTTGCGGCCCTCGCGCTCGTGCTCGTGCCGCACGTCGGCAAAATCGCAGGCGGGGCGAGCCGCTGGATCGGCTTGGGCCCCGTGCAATTCGAACCGTCGGAATTCGCGAAGCTCGCGCTTGTGCTCTATCTCGCTTCAGCACTGGCTACGAAAGGTGCAAAGATACGGTCCTTTACCAGCGGAGTCGCTCCGCTCTGCTTCGTCACCGGAGTGGTTGCGCTTTTGGTCGTCGAACAACCCGACATGGGCACGGCGAGTCTGCTCGCCTTCACCGCGGCCACCATGCTCTTCGTCGCGGGCGCCCGCATCGCGCACCTCGCAGCGTTGACGGCAGTCATCGCACCGTTCGGATTTTTGCTCGTGCGCCACGATCCGTACAAGTGGGCTCGCATCACGGCCTTCATCGACCCGTGGAAGGATCCGCAAGACAAAGGCTTTCACATCGTTCAGTCGTTGCTTGCGCTTGGGAGCGGCGGCTGGCACGGCGTGGGGCTGGGATTTTCGCGCCAGAAGTTCTTTTGGTTGCCAGAAGCCCACACCGACTTCATCGGCTCGATCATCGGTGAGGAACTGGGTTACGTCGGCATCTTCATGATCGTCGCGCTGTTCGTGACCTTCGCGTATCGCGCGGTCCGCATCGCGCTTGCGGCAGAGGATCGCTTCGGCTTCTTTCTTGCGATCGGCGCCATGGCGACGATCGTGATCCAGGCGCTCGTCAATCTCGGCGTCGTTTCGTCATCGTGGCCGGTGACGGGCGTGCCGTTGCCGTTCATCTCCTTCGGCGGTTCGTCGCTCGTCACGTCGGTCGTCGCCGCCGCGCTGATCGTCAACGTGGGACGCGCCCGCAAGTCGGCGATGCTGCCGGCCGCGCGGGCCCGGTCGTTGTCCTCGAACTCGTACGTCGCGCCGCGGCGCACTTCCGCTTCACGTTGATCCCCCCGATCTGAGCCGGTGCAACTCGTTCTGACGGGTGGTGGAACGGGCGGCCACATCTATCCCGCCATCGCTATCGCCGAAGCGTGTGCGCTCGAGCCGTCCCTTGCGCCGCTCGACGTCTTATTCGTCGGGACGCGGCAGGGACTCGAAGCCGATATCGTACCCGCTGCCGGATTACGCGCGGCTTTCGTGCGCGCGAAACCGCTCGAGCGGCGCATCTCCTTTGGCCTCATTGCGACCGTCTTTACGAATCTGATCGGCTTTTTGCAAGCGCTTGCCGTTCTGCATCGGGCGCGTCCGGACGTGCTCGTGGCGACGGGCGGGTACGTCGCGTTTCCCGTGGTCGCCGCACTGCGTTGCGTCAGGACGTTGCGCATGACGCGCGCAAAGGTCGCACTGCTCGAAGCCAATGTCGCTGCGGGCTTGACGAATCGGCTGCTCGCGCCGCTCGCCGACGAGCTCTGGTACGCGGCTGCGCCTGCCCGAGCGCTACGTGCACGAGAGACGGTGACTGGCATGCCGGTTCGTGCGGCGCTGCGGGTTCCGATGGAAACCGGGGCGGCACGACATGCCCTTCGTCTCGACCGGCATCTGACGACGATCGTCGTCATGGGCGGCAGCCAAGGCGCGCATTCCATCAATGAGGCAATCGCGGGGCTGGTCGAACGGGGCATGCCCGACGGCTGGCAAGTCGCGCTCGTAGCGGGGTCGCGCGATTTCCCGTCGCTTGCGCAGCGATTAGACGGGCTCCCGGGAGTCCGGGTGCTCGCGTATCTCGACGACCCCCACGCGGCATATGCAGCCGCGGATATCATCGTTACCCGCAGCGGGGCATCGACGCTTGCGGAATTGGCGGCGACGAAGACGCCGGCGATCGTGGTTCCCTATCCGTACGCGACGGGCGGTCACCAGATGCACAACGCACGAGCGTACGCCCGGGGCGGTGGCGCAGTGGTCGTCGCGGACGCCGAACTGGATGCAACGCGCTTGCGCGCCGAACTCGATGCCGCGCTCGCGCCCGAGACGCTGCAGCGCCTGCGTACTGCGGTGCAGCGCAACGCCTCCGTCGACCCGACCGCTCATATCGTCGCACGGGTGAAGCGGCTTTCGTCTACGAATCCAAGCGTCCCGTGAAGCGAAACGAGGCGCGCGACCCGGGGGAATCCGCGGTGCACTTCGTCGGCATCAGCGGCATCGGCATGTCGGCGCTGGCGCGAATTCTGTTGCAGCGTGGCTATCACGTCTCGGGTTCTTCCGATCGTGCGAACGCGCTGACGGCGCGCCTCTGCGATGAGGGCGCCACGATTCGGCTCGGACATGCCGCCGACAACCTCGACGGCGCCGCGACGATCGTCGTCAGCGCGGCGATCGGCAACGATAATCCGGAGGTGCGCGCGGCGCGCGAACGCGGCCTCGAGATCGTCGCGCGCGGCACGTACCTCGCACGCCTCATGGCAAAGCGGCGCGGCATCGCGGTTGCGGGAACGCACGGGAAAACCACGACGACCGCCATGATCGCGACGGTGCTCGAAGGGGCCGGGCTCGATCCGACGGTCGTGGTCGGAGGTGAGCGCACCGACACGAACACCAATGCCCGTAGTGGTGCGGGCGACTGGTTCGTCGCTGAAGCCGATGAGAGCGACGGTTCGTTCCTCGACGTTCGGGCCGAGATCGCGGTCGTCACGAATATCGAGAACGACCACGTTGCATCGGACGCCGGCGTCGCGGATCTCGTGGCGGCGTTTGGGACGTTCGCCGGGAACGTCGCGCCGAACGGCCTCATGTTGGTCGGCGCAGACGAGCCGCGAGCGGCGGCGCTTGCGCGGCAGCGACGTGCAGCCCGAACGCGCACGTTCGGCTTTGCCGCCCGTGCCGACGTGCGCGTTACGCAGGTCGCGTATGCCGGTTTCGGTTCGCGCTTTTCGGTCGCTTTCCAGGGCGACGAACTCGGCGAGCTGACGTTGCGCGTACCCGGCGCAATCAACGTTCGCAACGCCTTGCCGGCGATTGCGGTCGGACGCGAACTCGGCGTTTCGTTCGCAACCATAGCGAATGCGCTCGCGGCTTTCGGCGGCGTGCGCCGTCGTTTCGAAGTGATGGCAACCACGCCGCGAATGACGGTGATCGACGATTACGCACACCATCCGACCGCCGTTGCGGCAACGCTCGAAGCGGCGCGTGCCGGTTTCGCAGGCCCGATCGTCGCGGTGTTTCAGCCGCATCGGTACACACGCACGGCGTATCTCGCCGACGCCTTTGCGCGTGCCTTGCGGGCGGCGGATTCCGTTGTGCTCACCGACATCTACGCCGCCTCCGAAGCGCCGCTTTCGGGCATCGATCGCACGACGATCGGTACGCCGCTTGCCGCGCTCGGGGCCGATGTTGCATACGTGCCGGATGTGGCAGATTTGCCCGCTCATCTGCTCGCGCATGCGCCGCGCGGGGCGCTCGTCCTGATGTTGGGTGCGGGCTCGATTACGGGCGCCGCCGCCGCACTCGCGCAGCAACTCGACCCGTATCCCGTGCAGAGCGCGGCGCGATGATGATGTACGCCGAGGCGCTGACGCCCGTGCTGCGCGACGATGACCGAGCGGAACTGCGCGCGCTACTCGGCGAGCGCGCGCGCTTCGGCGAACCGCTCGCTGCGTACACGTCTTGGAAAGTCGGCGGTCCGGCCGATGCGCTGCTCGCGCTCGAAACGCCGGAGGAGCTGGCGGTGGTGCTGCGTCTCATTGGGCGGCGCGCGCTGCCGTGGTTTGTCCTCGGCAGCGGTTCGAACCTACTCGTCGGCGACGGGGGCATCCGCGGCATCGTCCTGCGGCTGGGCGGCGACTTCGCGCGCATCGCCGTCGCGCTCGAAGACGGCATCGTCGTCGTTCGGGCGGGCGCTTCGTCCTCGCTACCGCTGGTGGTCACGCAGGCGGCGTCGGCCGGCGCCGACGGCATCGATGCCCTCGCGGGTATTCCGGGAAGCGTCGGCGGCGCGTTGCGCATGAACGCCGGCACCGACCGCGAGACCGGCGAATTCGTGCGCGATGTGTGGGTGCAGACGCCTTCGAAGCCGGCGGCGCATCCGGTATCGCCTCAATACTTTTACCGGCATACGACCCTCGCGCGCGATGCGGTCGTCGCGCGGGCCACGTTCGCCTTTGCGTACGCCGAACCGGCGCTCGTGCGCGAGCGAACTCACGCACGCCTCGTGCGGCGTAAGCATTCGCAGCCGTTGCAGTTTCCCAATGCCGGCTCGTGCTTCCGCAATCCGCCGGGCGCCTGGGCGGGCGCCCTGATCGAGGCCGCGGGCGCCAAAGGTTGGCGCGCAGGAGGCGCCGAGGTCAGCGCGGTTCACGCCAATTTCATCGTCAATCGCGCCAAGGCGAGCGCCGCGGACATCGCGAGCCTGCTCGCGCGCGTGCGGCGTGCGGTCGTGGAAACCAGCGGCATCGAGCTCGAACTCGAAGTCCACTTCGTGGGGGTATTCGTGTGAGCAAAGAGCGGGTCGCGGTCGTGATGGGGGGACCGAGCAGCGAGCGCGACGTGTCGCTCGCGAGCGGTCAGGGCGTGCTCGCTGCACTTGAACGGCTGGGCTACGAGTCGCGTTCGCTCGACTTCGATGCACGCTTCGTCGATGCGTTGCGCGGTTTCAAACCCGACATCGTTTTCAACGCGCTGCACGGGGTCGGCGGCGAGGACGGCACCTTGCAAGGGCTGCTCGACTGGCTGCGGGTGCCGTACACCGGCAGCGACTTGCGCTCGTGCGCGCTTGCGATCGACAAGCACTTAACGAAAAAGCTGCTCTCGGCCGAAGGCCTGCCGACGCCTGCCTGGGACACCTTCGATTTCGACGGAGGTACGTTGCCGCTCTTGCCGGGATCCCTGAACTTACCCCTCGTCGTCAAGCCGCGCGACGAAGGTTCGAGCACCGGCGTGATGCTCGTGCGCACGCACGAAGAATGGTCGCGGACGATGATCGAACTTTCGGAACGGCGTTCGGCGGTACTTGCCGAGGAGTTCGTTGACGGCCGCGAGTTTTCGTGCGGCGTCCTGTTCGGTGAGGCGCTGCCGGTCATCGAGATCGTGCCGCGCGAACAGTCGTTTTACGATTACGAGGCAAAGTACCGCGCCGGCGCGAGCAGCCACGACGTGCCGGCGAAGATCGACGAAGACCTTGCGCACCGCTTGCAGATGCTCGCGCTTTCGACCCACCGGCTGCTCGGGCTGCGCGACTACTCGCGCACGGATTTCATCGTAACGACCGGGGGACGCCCGTACATCTTGGAGATCAACGCGCTGCCGGGGCTGACCACAACGAGTTTGCTTCCTGAAGAATGCCTGGCAGCCGGAATAAGCTACGATGCCCTGGTCGATCGCCTGGTCCGCGCGGCCTTAGACCGCGGTCGAGTCCTTGTGGACGTCCATTGAACCTCCGACGTCCATTGGAATGTGAAGGAGGCTCCGACTAGCAGAGCCTCCTTCCGTATTCGGAACTGCGGGCGGCTTGCGCCGATTCGGCTGTGCCGAATCGTACGAGCGCCGCAGACGCGACGGATTCGGTGAAACCGAATCCTCTCTAGCGCGACGACGTCGCTTGCTGAAGATCCGACTGCGCGGTTTTGAGGTTAGCGATGGCGGCGAGACGATGGCCATAGTAGTCGCTGTCATCGCGCTGCAAGTTGTCGATGATACGCTCGACGGTGCGTTGAGCGTACTGGATGCTTGCGTCGCTGCGGCCCTGGCTGCGGTCCGTCTGACGGCGTACTTTGAGCGCCTCGAGCAGCTGGCTCTTCGCCGTGTTGAGCTGGGCGATCGCGGCGACCCGGTGTCCGCTGTAATCGCGGTCGTCCAAGCCCAGCTCGTCGATCAACTCGGAGATGCGTCCGTACGCCTCGCGGATGCTCTGGTTGCTGCGGCCTTGCATCGGCTGCGTCGGCGCTTGAGCCAGCGCCAAGCCCGCGCCTGCGAGCGATGCCGCGACGCCGACGGCGGAAGCGGCGATGAAGTTCTGTCTTTGCATGCGGTCATGTCCTCCGGTATGAGTGAAGAATACGTTGGGAGTACGCTTTCGGGTCCGGGTACATCGCCGGACGAAGATTAGCGTCTCGTTAAAACCGCGTGCGCTGGCCCGGCTCGCCGAAGCGGCCCGATGCATGGAAACTGCACCTACTGCCGAACGCCGTCGGTCATGCCCGAATTGGTTCCCTCGAACGGCCACGCCGCAGGCCATACGGCTCACGCCGACGCTTACTGTTTGTGCGATGAGGACGGTCGCGAAGTCGCGCGCCTTCCGCGGCTCGAGGCGACTTTAGGCGTCGGGGCGGTCGACGTTCGCCACCTGCTCGACGACGCAAAAATCACGACGTACGATCCGAGTTTTTCGAGCACGGCAAGTTGCAGCTCGGCGATCACCTACGTCGACGGCGACGCGGGCGTCCTGCTGTACCGCGGTATCCCGATCGATGCGCTCGTCGAGAAGAGCACGTTCCTGGAAGTCGCTTACCTTTTGCTTTTCGGCGAACTTCCGACCGCGAACGAACTGGACACGTTCACGAACGACATCACGCATCACACGATGCTGCACGAACAGCTCGCGAGCTTCTACAACGGCTTCCGTCGCGACGCGCATCCGATGGCGGTCATGCTCGGGGTCGTCGGAGCGCTTTCGGCCTTCTATCCCGATTCGATCGATATCCTCGATCCCGCGCAGCGGCTCATTTCGATCGAGCGGCTGATTGCCAAGATGCCGTCAATTGCCGCGATGGCTTACAAGTATTCCGTCGGACAGCCGTTCGTCTATCCGCACAACGAACTCGACTACCCATCGAACTTCATGCGCATGATGTTCTCGGTGCCGGCCGAAGAATATCGTCAGAGCCCGGTGCTTGCCAAGGCGATGAACGCCCTGCTCATCGTCCAGGCCGATCACGAGCAGAACGCTTCCACCTCGACGGTTCGCAGCGTCGGCTCCAGCCGCGCGAATCCGTTTGCATGCGTCGCGGCCGGCATCTCTTCGCTGTGGGGTCCGCTGCACGGCGGCGCGAACGAAGCGGTGCTCGCGATGCTGCAACGCATCGGCTCGACGGCAAATCTGCCCGATGCGATCCGGCGTGCCAAGGACAAAGACGATCCGTTCCGGCTTATGGGCTTCGGTCATCGCGTCTACAAGAGCTACGATCCCCGCGCCAAAGTGATGCGCCGTATCTATGAAGAGTTGCTCGAAGAGACCCGAACGCAGGGCGACCCGCTGTTCGAACTCGCCAAGGAACTCGAACGGCTCGCGCTCGAGGACGATTACTTCGTCTCGCGCAAACTCTATCCCAACGTCGATTTCTACTCGGGCCTTATCATGAAGGCGCTCGGAATTCCGCTCAACATGTTTACCGCGATCTTCGCCATTTCGCGCACGGCGGGCTGGCTGTCGCACTGGAAAGAGATGATCGAGGACCCCGATCAGCGCATTACGCGCCCGCGTCAGCTCTACATCGGCCCGACGCAGCGCCCGTACGTTCCGCTACGCGCCCGCGGCGATGGGGCGTCGGGTTCGAAGTTGCCGGCCGGCCTACCGATGCCGAGTGAAAAAAGTATCGTCGGAGGCTAGCGCCTCCGCTGCGCTACGGCGCGGAGGTAATTGAAATGGCGTCGCGTGTGGCGACGGGTTCCGGTTGGGGGGTTCGCAGCACTTCGGCGCCGATGTAGCGGCGTGGTATTTCCGCGGGCAGCCGGGCGACCAGTTCGTAGCCGATCGTGGCGGCCCGCGCGGCGGAGTCGTTGACGTCGAGCGTTTCTGAGCCGTCGGTGCCGACCAAAGTAACCGTGCTTCCTGCGGCGGCTTCGCGGACGTCGGTAACGTCAAGGAAGCTCATGTTCATGCAGATGCGTCCGACGAAGGGGACGCGCCGCCCATGTGCGAGCGCGATCCCGGCGCCCGAAAGGGCGCAGGGCAGCCCTTCCGCGTAGCCGATCGGCAGCACGCCGATGCGTGACGCGCGTGACGTGGTGAAGCTACAGCCATAACCGACCGAGCATCCCGCGTCCACGTCGTGCACGAGCACGAGCTTCGTCGACCAACGGAGCGCCGGCAGCAATTCGAGTGCGATTTCGGCTGCGGCCCGGGTTTGGGCCGAGGGCCAGATGCCGTACGTCGCGATTCCGGCTCGAATCAGATCGAGCCGCAGCTCCGGGTAAAGCATGGCGGCAGCCGAAGCCGCGGCGTGACGCAGCACGCCTCGCGCGTCCAGTTCTCTCGCGACCGGTGCGAGTGACTCGCGAAAGCGCGCAAACTGGGCCAGCGTGAAAGCGGACTCGAGTTCTTCGGCCGCTGCTAGATGCGTGAAGACGCCCCGCACCGCGAGACCGTCGTCGGCCAGGAACGCGCTGATCGCCGGGGCGGCATCCGCTGCGCTCATGCCCAGCCGCGTGACCCCGGTATCGATCTTCACGTGGACGGTCGCGCGCATGTCGCGCGCTCGGGCAAGCCGGCCGAGGTGACGTGCGAATGCCGGGTCCCACAGCGTGATGGCCGCTTCGCTATCGAGCGCCGTGCGTAGATCGTGCGACTCCACCGGCCCCAGCACGAGGAGCGGTGCTCGGATGCCCGCCGCGCGGAGCATCGCCGCTTCGTCGGCGCGATAGAGGCAGAAACCGGCGACCATTCCTTCGAGTGCCCGAGCGGTTTGGATGAGCCCGTGACCGTACGCGTTCGCTTTGACGACGGCAAAATAGCGCGCGGGAGCCGCCAGCGCGCCGAGGCTTGCGACGTTGGCGCGCAGAGCGTCCCGGTCGATCGTGAGTTCCGCGATCATGCCGCGAGCCGGCGGTAGAGAAAGGCAACCGGCACGCCGTAAAAGACGATGTGAGCGATGAGCACCGTCATGAGTGAAAAGGTGTTCGGGGCACGGTAAATGTTCGAGGCTACCTCGGCCAATTGCATCGCGATCATTACCACGATACCGAACACGGCACCGGACAATAAAGGGCGCGCCCGCACTTGTGGCGTGCGTGAGGCGACATAGGCATAGCCGACTCCCCACGCGACGCCGACGAGCAGGTGCAGCACCACTCCGAGCGCCACGCCGCCCGGCTGCCGGTACGCCGCCGCTCCGATCGCACCCGAAGCCACGAACTCGAAGAAGCTTGTAACCGTCGCGACGTGCGCGAAGCCGACCAGTACCACGAGCAGGTACGCATCGATGAGAACTGCGCCGGCGAAGCCGGCGGCCATGCCTGCGAGAACAAAATTTGGCAGCCGAGCCGACGTACTGATGCCTTTGTATACGAAGAAGCGTCGACGCGCTCCGCTACGATGAAGGCGCTTGGACCGCTTCCTGAACCGCCGCAGTAAAGCGATCGAAGGCTTCGTGATGTTCGCGCTCAAGCAAGGCGAGGTTTGCACGTGTCCTTTGCGTGCGCTCCATTTTTCTAGGACCGCTGCATCTTTCAGCCCTTTACAATAGCCCGCTACCTATGAACCATCGCGAGGCGGCGCAGGGCGGCACTGGAGAGGCACGATCGCTTGGCCGCGACGGTACATGAACGCACGACGGATTTCGCCGCCGCCGTCCGATACGATGCACGCGTGGAGCGTCTGAACCGATGGCGGAGCGTATTGCTTGCGGGCCGGACATGGTCACCGGCAACGTGTTTGCCCACCGGCGCGACATCTCGCCTGGGACGATAGCGAAGCCGGCGGGACCTTTTTATTTGCCGCCGCCCCCTATTTGTGCCGCCCCGTTCACGGTGGGAAAGCCCCCTTAAACGCTTGCACTCGTCGACATAGTCTGCTAATATCTGCCATGTTGGCACAAAGCTGCCATGAGTGCTAATCATAGCGCATCCCGTTCTAGGAGGTTTCTGCGTGAATCTTAGGCCTTTGGGCGATCGGTTGGTCGTCGAGCATGTCGAGCAGGCGGAAAAGAGTGCCGGCGGCGTGTTCCTACCCGACACCGCCAAGGAAAAGCCCCAAGAGGGGAAGGTCCTCGCGATCGGTTCCGGCCGGACGCTCGACAACGGCAACAAGCTTGCCATGGACGTCAAAGTCGGCGACAAAGTCATCTACTCGAAGTACAGCGGCTCCGAAATCAAACTCGACGGTACCGACTATCTCATCATCTCGGAAAAAGACGTGCTGGCGATCTTCACCGATTCCAAAGTTCCCGTAGGAGTCTAACAGAAGTATGGCTGCAAAAGAACTCGTTTTTGACGAAACCGCGCGGCGCGCGCTTGAGCGCGGTGCGAACATTTTGGCCGACGCGGTCAAGGTCACGTTGGGCCCCAAGGGCCGTAACGTCGTCCTCGACAAGAAGTTCGGCTCACCCACGATCACCAATGACGGCGTGACGATCGCCAAGGAAATCGAACTTCCGAATACGTTCGAAAACATGGGTGCTCAACTGGTTAAGGAAGTTGCTTCCAAGACCAACGACATTGCCGGTGACGGCACGACGACAGCGACCGTGTTGGCTCAAGCCATCATCCGCGAGGGCCTGCGTAACGTAACCGCAGGCAGCAATCCGCTGCTGATCAAGCGCGGCATCGACAAGGCGGTCGAAGTGGCCGTCGCTGAGATGGAAAAGCTCGTCGTTAAAGTCGACACTCCCGAAAAAATTGCGCAGGTCGCCTCGATTTCGGCAAATGACAAAGAGATCGGCGGCTTAATCAGCGAGGCCATGCAAGCCGTCGGTAAAGACGGCGTCATCACGGTCGAGGAGTCGAAATCGACGAAGACCGACGTCGAGACCAAAGACGGCATGCAGTTCGACAAGGGCTACATCTCCCCGTACATGGTCACCGACAGCGAGCGCATGGAAGCGACGCTGACCGATCCGTACATTTTGGTGACCGAGCGTAAGATTTCGGCGATCGCCGACATCCTGCCGTTGCTCGAGAAGATCGTTCAGATGCAGAAGCCGCTCGTCCTGATCGCCGAAGATGTCGAAGGCGAAGCGCTGGCGACTTTGGTCGTCAACAAACTGCGCGGTACGTTCACGACCGTTGCCGTCAAGGCACCGGGCTTCGGTGACCGCCGTAAAGAGATGCTCAAGGACATTGCGACCCTCACGGGCGCGACCGTCGTGAGCGAAGAGCTCGGTCTCAAGCTGGACAAGGTCACTCCGGACATGCTTGGTCAAGCCAAGACCGTTAAGATCACCAAGGAAGAGACGACGATCGTCGACGGCAAGGGCAAGCCCGATCAGATCAAGGGCCGCATCGAGATGATCAAGCGTCAGGTTGAAGACACCGACAGCGACTTCGATCGCGAGAAGCTGCAAGAGCGTCTTGCGAAGCTTTCGGGCGGCGTCGCGGTCATCCAAGTCGGCGCGGCAACCGAGACTGAACTCAAAGAGAAGAAGCACCGCATCGAAGATGCCCTCTCGGCGACCCGCGCGGCCGTTCAGGAAGGCATGATTCCGGGCGGCGGTTCATCGCTCGTGCACGCGCTCAAGGTTCTCGACGTGTACAATCCGCCGTCGACCAACGGCAGCGCGAGTACGGCGCATGAAGAGAAGATCGGCGTCGACATCGTGCGACGCGCGCTCGAGGAGCCGCTTCGCCAGATCGCGGAGAACGCGGGCTACGAAGGATCCGTTGAAGTGCAGCGGGTCAAGGCCTCCAAACCGGGCCAAGGTTTCGACGCGATGTCGGGCGAGCTCGTCAACATGATCGACGCCGGTATCGTCGAGCCGTTCAAGGTTACGCGTTCGGCGCTGCAAAACGCGGCTTCGATCGGTTCGCTGATCCTGACGACCGAGACGCTGATCGCCGACAAGCCTGAACCCAAGAGCCAAAACGGCGCCGGCGGCGGCATGCCGGGCGCCGGCGGAATGGGCGGCATGGGCGGCGGCTACGACATGATGTAGCTCCCCCACGGGACATCATCGGTTCGGACAGCAAGGGCTCTTCTAAGGGGAGCCCTTGCTGCATTTTCAGGGGCAGAGGAAACGGGGGACGTGCTCGCAAGTTGCATTGGTCGCATTACCGAGACGCTGATCGGCGCATGATCATTCGGCTTTTCCAGTCTTCCCAGCGCAAGCTCCGTACGCGTAAAAATTCCCGCGCATACGCCGTCACGAGCGTCGCGCCGCGATTGACCGCGCTTCAGGCGATGAGCGTGTCGTATGGGCCGATCGAAGTCCCGCGGCTTCGAGCTCGAATGTCGCCGGCGGCAATCGCGTCAGCGCTGCTGAACTCGAGGAGGTTGATAGCGTTTAGGAGTTTCGCAACAGCCAAGCTATTCTGCTGAGGTTTGGCACTCTTCCCGCACCGCACGCAAGCTCATAGGCGACAATCGTATTCGTCGCAATCGAGTGCCCATCGCGCATTCTTTGCGAGAAGCGAGTTCGGATAAGAAAACTCGTGCCGCGCGGGAGCGAAAAAACGTTACCAATGGGCCTCTGGGGCTGCGTGCGTTCGATCGTGAAGTCGCTTGAGACAAGCTTGATCGATTTTCCGCGAAAAAGTCGTGTGGGTCCGTTTGGAGCGGTTCAATGAGCACACCGTCTCCGAACCGACGAAGGCGAACTTCATTTCCCTCGAACCGTCCGTCGGCAGACGCAACGCTTGACTTCCGCCGTTTCGAAACAACTTGGCGATCTGAAACCGCTGTGGCCGCTCTCCTCATATAGACATAATCTGTAACCGCGAGGTCGGTTACTGCCCGTCGAAGCGGGGATCGCAAAACAAAGGCGTGTCGCCACGCGTTCACGCCGGCGTTTCAAACCTGTGCGGCGCGACCTCCCGCGGGTGTATTACGGCGCCTTAGCAGGCTACTGCTTGTAGAAAATGCGGTTGTTGTGATCGAGTAAGCTGATGCGGTCGGCGTGCGCCTGGCCGAGCAACTTCCGATCGTAACGGACTTCAACGTACTGGCCGGGCGCGATCGACGATAGCTGCGTCGTCTTCGAGCCGGCTTTGAAGACGTTGTGGAACTTCGGTGCGATTAGGAAGCTGACGGTTTTTTTCTGCACCGGGTTGTACACTTTGATGTTATTCGCGGAGACATGCCGCACGATGCCGTAGAAGCGCATCGCCGTGTTCTTAGCGCCGGCCGAACCCGCGTCCAGCATCACCGCGACGGCAAGCGCCGCGGCACCGATGGCTGAGGGTGTAACGAAGCTTCTTTTCATGGACCTAAGATACCCGAGATACGCTTGCTCACTCGCTACGCGCCGCGCGCGTTACGAGATATGCCCCGCCCAAGGCGAGGAAGTCTTCGCCTAAGGCGACGGCAAAGTCCGGTAGGCCGCGCTTTTTGACCAATGTGGAGCGCAAGGTGTATGCGAGCCACGATCCGAGAAGCGCGCCGCCCAGGCCCGATGCCATACCGAAAATCCGGCTTCCGCTGCGCGCCGATGCGACGCTCCCGCCCGACCATGCTCCAGACACTGCTCGGACCACGAGCGCCGGAGGGCTCAACCGCGACGGCGTTATCGGCAGTTTGTCGGCGAGGAACTCTCCCGCGGCTAGAACTCCTGCGGCGCGGGCGAGCGAAGAGCCGCGGCCGGCAAGGGTGGCGGCCGGCGCGGTCAGCGAACGGGAGCCGGCGACCGCGCCGATGGCGAAAGCGTGGAGATAAGGCGTAACAGGCATGCTCTTCCCTTACCCGCTCCATGCCGCAGTAGCCGACGCCGAATGATCCGGAACCCTTCCTGCTAGCAGTGTGTCACAAAGAGTGCTAAAATGACTGACGACTTCTTCGCTGAGTTCGATGCCATGTTCGCCGAACTTGCGCGACGTTCGCGGCCGGGCCAATTCGAACCCAATGCCGACTTGTACCTCAGCGTCGATGGAAGCACGATGCTCGTCGACGTCGAGATCGCCGGAGCCGAACCTACCGATTTGCGGGTGATGGTCGAAGCGCGCCGGCTTTATATCGTGGGTCGCCGTTACGATCGCGAACGGCGGCTGCGCGGCTCGGTACTGCTCAAAGAGATCGCCTATGGGGACTTTGTCAAGAAAATACATTTGCCCGTGGCGGTCGCTTACGACGAAGCGACAGCTTCGTACCGAGACGGTATTTTAACCATTCGGTTGCCCGTATCCGAGCGCGCCGCGTTACCGAAACATCGCACTGAAATTCGTATGACCGTTAGAAGGGTTCTCGCCTAATGTCCGCTGCCGCCGAAAAGACGACCGACGTCCTCGGCATCCTGCCGCTGCAAGATGCCGTGCTCTTTCCAAACACCGTGATTCCGCTTGCAGTCGTCAAAAAGCCCGGCATCGCCCTGGTCGAGGAAGCCTTGCGCGACGGCCGCCAGATCGGCCTCGTTGCGCTCAAAGACAAAGATACCGAGGATCCCGGTCCCGACGACGTTCGCAAAGTCGGCACGATCGGCACGATTCAACGCATGATCAAAGTCCCCGACGGAACGATCCGTTGCATCGTCGGCGGTACGAGTGTCTTCCGCGCGGATTCGTTTACGCAATCGGTTCCGTATCTCGCCGTGCGCTACACGGAGTTGCCCGACATCACCCGCGACACGGAAGAGCTGACCGCGATGCATCGCAATCTCGCGAGCCTCTTCTCGAAGCTGATCGGCTATCTGCCGCAGGCGCCGCGCGAGATGGAGATGGAAGTCAATAATATCAACGACTCCAATCTGCTCACGTACTTCATCGCAAGCTCCATGCGGCTGGACACCGCGGACCGTCAGGCCTTGCTCGAAGAGCGCAATACGGAAAAGCGGATGCGCAAGCTGACGGTCTTGCTGACCAAAGAGCTCGAGGTCGTTGAACTCGGTCACAAGATCCAGTCCGACATACAGCGCGAGATGGAGAAGAATCAGCGCGAGTTCTATCTGCGTCAGCAGTTGCGCGCGATTCAAGAAGAGCTCGGCGAGACCGATCCGCAGCAAGCCGAAACAAACGACCTGCGCAAGAAGCTCGATGAAGCGAAGCTTCCCGAGGATGCGCGCAAGGCGGCCGATCGGGAACTCGACCGGCTCTCGAAAGTGCCGACCGCATCACCCGAGTATTCGGTCATTCGTAATTACCTCGATTGGATCGTTCAGTTGCCCTGGGGCATCGCGACAACCGATGCGATCGACATCGCCCGGGCGCGCGAGATTCTCGATGAGGATCACTACGATCTCGAGAAAGTCAAGGACCGAATCGTCGAGTATCTGGCCGTCGGCAAACTCAAGAAGAAACTAACGGGGCCGATCCTGTGCTTTGTCGGACCTCCCGGCGTCGGCAAGACGTCGCTCGGTCAGTCGATTGCGCGCGCGATGGGGCGCAAATTCGTGCGGCTTTCCGTGGGCGGTGTGCGTGACGAGGCCGAAATTCGCGGACATCGGCGGACCTATATCGGCGCGATGCCCGGTACGATCATCCGCGCGCTCCGCGACGCGGGCACGCGCAATCCGGTCATGATGATCGACGAAATCGACAAGGTCGGCAGCGACTATCGCGGCGACCCGCAGTCGGCGTTGCTCGAAGTGCTCGACCCGTCGCAAAATAATTCGTTTCGCGACCACTACCTCGACCTGCCCTTCGATCTCTCGCAAGTGCTCTTTGTCTGCACCGCAAACGATCTCTCCACGATCAGCGGACCGCTGCGCGACCGCATGGAGATCATTCAGCTTTCGGGCTACACCGAATTCGAGAAGTTACAGATCGCCAAGCGCTATCTGCTCAAGAAGCAGCGCGAGGCCAACGGTCTGCGTGATTCGCAAGTACAGATCGGCGATCAGGCGCTACGCGTCGTGATCAACGATTACACTCGCGAGGCGGGCGTGCGTAACCTCGATCGCGAGATCGGCACGATCTTCCGCAAAGTTGCCCGGCGTATCGCGGAAGAACCGCGTTATAAGGCGCGCGTGAAGCCGGAGAACGTTCCGGACTATCTCTCCAAAGCGCGCTTCTACAACGAAGTGAAAAAGCGGACCGCTTCGGTCGGGGTCACGACCGGACTTGCGTGGACGCCGGTCGGCGGGGACATTATGTTCATCGAAACAACCGTGATGCCGGGCTCCGGAAAGCTCGTACTGACTGGTCAACTTGGTGACGTGATGAAAGAGTCGGCGCAAGCGGCGGTCTCCTTTCTGCGCTCGCGTTCGGGGGAACTCGGACTGCCGGAGGACTATTTCTCAAAGCACGATCTTCACGTGCACGTGCCCGCCGGAGCAGTTCCCAAAGACGGCCCTTCAGCCGGGATCGCGCTTGCCACCTCGCTTGCATCGCTGCTGACGAACACGAAGGTCGATTCGGATCTCGCGATGACGGGCGAGATTACGCTCACGGGGCAAGTGCTGCCGATCGGCGGACTCAAAGAAAAGGTTCTCGGCGCCAAGCGCGCCGGCATCTCGAAGATCGTAATGCCCAAGCGCAACGAAGTCGATCTCGACGACGTGCCGAAGGAAGTCCGCGACACGATGACCTTCGTCCCGGTCGAAGAGATCTCCGAGGTCTTCGAGCAGGCGTTCGGCAAGCGTATCATCACGCCGGTGATGCTCGGCGACGACCCGCGCACCAATGGCGTCGTCGTCCCGATGCGCAGCCGCACGAGCGGAAAACGATCCGTCGCTCGGCGTTCGGTCGTCTCCTCGCGCAAACGCTGAGCGGCGAGCCTCGAGGGCTCTCCAAAGCGGCGCCGGCCGCGCGGCCGCTGACGGTAGCGATTGCGCTTGGGGTCGTGTACGTGTTGTGGGGCTCGACATCGCCCGCGATCAAGGTTGCGGTTGCATCGATCCCCGCGTTCGCGATGGTGGCGCTGCGCTTCGTCGCGGCCGGCACGATCTTGTGGACGTGGTGTCGATTGCGCCGTGTGGCGTTACCGAGTGCAGCTGAATGGCGCGGTGCCGCGCTGACCGGGATCATGTTGCTGGTTGCAAGCAACGGCGTGTTCTCGTGGACGTTACGCTTCATACCGGCTGGCGTGGGCGCACTTTTTTTCGCGCTTGCGCCGCTCTGGATGGCGGCCTTCGGCTTTCTGCTCTACCGCGAGCGGCTGGCTCCCGTCGCGGCGCTCGGGCTCGTCATTGGCCTCGGCGGCATGGTCTATCTGTACTCCCCGAGCGGCGCGCAGCATCTGCCGCTCTTACCGACGGTGCTCGGAGTCGTCGGTTCGGTCGCGTGGGCGTTTGGCTCGATGATCCAACGCCGACTCGCCGGCAGCGACGTCGTGCAGATGAGCGCCATGCAGATGTTGGTCGCGGCCCTCGTTCTCGCGCTTCTTTCCGTCGTCAGCGGCGAACGGCTTGCCCTTAGGGACTTCACGCCCCCGGCCCTTGGCGCACTGCTCTATCTTATTCTTTTCGGCAGCATCGTAGGCTTCAGCGCTTTTTTGTGGCTCATGAATAACGTCCCGACGACGCTCGCGTCGACCTATTCGTACGTGAACCCGGTCGTGTCGATCGTGCTCGGCGTCACGCTTCTGCACGAACGCTTTAGTTGGCAGCTCGGCACCGGCGCAGCAGTGATCATCGTCGGTGTCGGCGTCATGATGCTCGCGCCGCGTGCGAAGCCAGGGGCGGTGGGAAGGACGCTTCAAGGCAGCCGGATTGCCCCGTAGGCGAGGTTCGAGAAATTGGAGAAGCGCGGGCGATGAGCCCGCGATATGTGGTGACTGCGCTGACCTGTGCCCTGTTTGCGATGTCGCCGGGGACTACGGCCGGGGCTGATTCGGGGGAGCGAACGACTGCGCTCGCCGACCAGAGCGCTGTCTACGTCACCGCATATAACGGCGGCCTCGCCCTCGTGCACGACCGGCGTCGCGTCGCGTTGACCGAGGGGATGAATCGAATCGCATGGCGCGATGTCAGCGCCAACATGGATCCCACGTCCGCGCTCTTGTAAAGCAACACGGCCCCGGGCAGCATCGACGTGCTTGAGCAGAACTTCAATTTCGATCTGCTTTCACCGAATTCGATTCTGCAGAAGTATGTGGGTCATGACGTGGAGATCGTACACGATAAGCCGACGCCGGGACAGCCGCGCCGCGAAAACGCACGCCTGCTCAGTACGAACGACGGCATCGTCCTGCAATACCGCGATCGGATCGAAACCCAGCTCGTCGACAGCCCTTTCGTCTACGCCGGATTGCCGGCAAGTTTGCGTGACCGGCCCACGCTCGTCCTCGATCTCGAGAGCCGGCGCTCGAGCGATCAGGAGTTGGATTTGAGCTACCTGACGCACAACGTCGGTTGGAGCGCGCAATACGTCGGCGCCGTCGCTTCCGACGAACGAACGATGACCCTCAAGGGTTATGTAACGCTCTCGAACACGAGCGGCACGACGTATCGGGACGCGCACTTGCAGCTCGTCGCAGGCAATGTCAACGTCTCACAGGAGCCGACCGGGGACACGCTGAGAACGATCGCGCGGGTGACGGCGCGTTCCGCGGACCAGTTTGCGCAAGAGAACTATTTCGAATACCATCTCTACACGTTGCCGCGCACGACGACGGTTGCCGATAATCAGACGAAGCAAGTGTCGCTGCTGTCGGCGCGTAACGTGCCGCTCCATAAAACACTTGAACTACGCGGTTCGGATTACTACTATTCCAATCCCAACGCCGACCTCGGCGCGAAACTGCATGTCGGCGCGTATGAAACCTTTACGAACAAGGGCGGCGATCTCGGCATCCCGTTGCCGGGCGGCCTCGTGCGCCTCTACAAGAAAGACAGTCGCGGTTCGTCGCTATTTTTGGGTTCCGATCGCATCGATCATACGCCGCGCAACGAAGAGGTGCGCCTGCATCTCGGCGATTCATTCGATGTGACGGCCAATAAGAAGCAAACCGATTTTCATGGGGTCGGTAACTGCACCTTCGATAGCACCTACGCAATCGTGCTCGGCAACGCGAAGGACGAAGCCGTCAACGTCCTGGTCGTCGAGCCGATTCCGGGCACATGGTCCATTACGAGCGAAAACCTGCCGCATGCCAAAACGTCGAGTGCGACGGCAACCTGGAACGTCTACGTGCCGCCGAACTCCCATGCAACGTTGAATTACGCCGCCCACGTCAGCCTCTGCTTTTAGGTCTATGAGGCGGATGGGCCGAAGGCCGAACGGAAGCATTGCGCACAGACGGACAATGCACGACTCTCTACGTTTCTACGATGATCCCGCTGCCGGATTCGACGTGGCCGATGACGGCGTCGAGCGCGCCGCACTCGCGCAGGCCGGCCAGCAGCGAGTTGAGATCGCCCGGGGCGACGGCGATCAGGAGGCCGCCGCTGGTTTGCGCGTCGCTGAGAAGGAGCCGTTCGTCCGCCGTAACGTCGACTGCGAACGTCGTGAAGGCGGCGTGCTCGGCGGCGTTCTCGCGCGTTCCGGCAGGCGCGATACCTAGGGCGAGCATTTCGAGCGCGAGTCCGAAGCGCGGCACCTTCGACGCGGCGATGCGTAGGGCGACGTGGCTTGAGCTCGCCATCTCGTTTGCATGGCCGAGGAGCCCGAAGCCGGTCACATCGGTCGCCGCGTGTGCGCGCGCCGTAAGCATCGCTCGCGCGGCGCCTGCGTTGAGCTTCGTCATCCAAGCGACCGCCCCGGCTATCTGCGCTTCGTCGATTGCGTCTTTTTTCAGAGCGGAGGCGAGAATGCCGGTTCCAAGCGGCTTCGTGAGCACGAGGGAGTCACCGGGTCGCGCACCCGCGTTCGTGACGATCTGTGCCGGATGCACGATGCCCGTAACTGCGAGCCCATACTTCGGCTCGTCGTCCTTGACCGTGTGGCCGCCGACGATGGCGACGCCTGCGCTGCGCGCGACATCGGCGCCGCCCGACAGAATGCGCGCAAGCACATCGGCACCGAACGTTTCGAGCGGAAAGGCCGCGATGTTAAGCGCGCACACGGGCGTCGCACCCATCGCGTATATGTCGGAAAGAGCGTTCGCCGCGGCGATGCGGCCGAAGTCGTACGGGTCGTCGACGATCGGCGTGAAGAAGTCGACGGTCTGCACGAGCGCGAGATCGTCGCGAAGTGCAAAGACACCCGCATCGTCACGCGTCGCGAAGCCGACGAGTACGCGCGGGTCAACGGAAGACGGTAAGCCGCGCAAGACTTGCGCGAGGTCGGCTGAGCCGACTTTACTGGCTCAACCGCCGCCCGCCGTCGCCGCCGTAAGTCGAATCCGCTCTTCCGATCGCATCTCGCCTAACGTTTGTCGGGCTTCGCCCGACTTCCACCTGGCGCAAGCACGACGCGTTCAGCGGTGATGCTGCGGGGCGCGTTACGGTCATCGAACGTCGCAAAGGTGATCGTCGCCGCGGGACACAGATACGTGAGATGGTGAAGCGACTCTTGATACCTGGGCCAGTCATGTGCGCGCCCGAAGTGCTCGAGGCAATGGCTGCACCGCTGATCGATCACCGCGGCCCGGAGTTCGCCGCGGTCCTCGGAAGCATCGCGCACGGACTGCGACCGATCTTCGGAACCAGCGGCGACGTCGTCGTACTCGGCAGTTCCGGAACGGGTGGCCTCGAAGCGGCCGTCGCCAACAGCTTCGCTTCGGGGCAGAAAGTGCTCGCGTGTCCCGTCGGCGTGTTCGGGCGGCGGCTCGCGACGATTGCTGCCGTGTATGGTCTCGATGTCGAGACCCTCGAGACGCCGCTCGGTGCGGCCCTCGATCCGGCGGCACTCGCGCGGCGTCTGCGCGACGACCGAGCCCACGCGTTCGCGGGCATTTTGCTCACGCATAACGAGACGTCGACCGGCGTGCAAAACGACATGGCGGCGCTCGCAGCCGCAGTCGGCGACCATCCGGCGACCGTCGTCGTCGATAGCGTAAGTGGTCTGGGTGCCTCGGCGTTCGCGATGGATGACTGGCGCTTCGACGTCGTCGTAGGCGCCTCGCAGAAAGCGCTCGCGGCGCCGCCCGGAATTGCGATGCTTGCACTGAGCGCGCGCGCGTGGGAACGGATGAGGGACGACGGTGCTCCGCGTTTTTACTTTGATCTTCGCAAGGCGCGGGAACAGGCCGCATCCGGCCAGACGCCGTGGACGCCCCCGGTCAGCATCGCGTTTGCGGTCGACGCCGCGCTGAAGCGCTACCACGAGAATGGGGCGCAGCAAGCGTACGCGCGCCACGACCGGTACGCGCGCGCAATCCGGGCCTTCGCCGGTTCGGCGAATCTCGAACCGCTCTCGCAACCGGGTGCTCACTCGGTGACGGTCGTCGCGTTGCGAGCGCCGGCCGGTATCGACGTCGCGGCGGTTCGCACCGAACTTCGGGAACGACACGATGTCGTGATCGGGGGTGGTCAGTCCGAGCTGAAAGGAAAAATTTTCCGCATCGGCACGATGGGCGCAATCTCGCCGGACGATATTCTAGCCGCGCTCGAAGCCTTCGCAGCAGCGCTGCGCGCAAGCGGAGACCCGATCGACGCGAGCGCTGCTACCCGCGCGGCGCGCAGCATACTAGCGGAAGCGTCAGCCGCGGCGTAGGAGCCCCTCGGACAAAGTCCGCCCGCTTTCGGAGGAACATGTCTGCGCAGCGCGTTCCGCTAACGGTCGTGTTGTGCGAACAGCGGGTCGGCGATGGGTTGAAGGAAGCTCGGTAGCGACGAACGCAGGGCCGCGTCGAGGCGGCGCGTCGGTTGCCGTAAGATGCCGACGAGCTGCGAGCGGTGCAGGTCGGCGCGGACCGACGGCGCGAGGGGAAGGAACAGCGCGACGTAGAGAACCGCCCAAACCACGACGAGCGCCTTGGCGGCGCCGACGAGCGCTCCCGCAACCGCGTTTCCGATGCCGATCAGCGGCAGTTTTGCGACCATCGAAAGCGCTGCGCCGAGTGCGAGCACAATCGCATAGGCAGCGGCCGCGTACGCGAGCATGCCCAAGACGTGGGCCGCGGCAAATCCGAGCCCAAAGCGCTCGCGCATGAACCCGTCCCAGATGCCGGGATATCGAAAGCCTGCGGTAATCGCAAAAACGAGCGCAATCGCCCCCGCGAGCTCCCGTACGAGCCCGCGTTTAAATCCGCGAAGCGCACCAAAGAGCACGATGAAAGCGATGACGACGTCCGGCCACGTCGGGTTCATCGAACCACGTTATCCCCGTAGTATCGCGCGGCAGCGCTCGCGCAGCGAAGCGAGAATCGAGGCGACATACGCATCGGCTTCGGCATCGGTGAGCGTCCCGTCGAAACGTTGCAGCGTGACGCGTACCGCGAGGCTCTTCTTCCCTTCACCGACTTGTGGACCGCGGTACTCGTCGAAAACGCGTACGCTTGCAACCGCACCGTCGGCTCCGGCGCGTACGGCATCCTCGATGTCGATCGCCGGGACATCCGGCGCGACGATGACCGCAAGATCACGCGCGACCGGCGGGTATTTCGACGGAGCGGCGTAGTGTGGCATACGGTATGCCGGTAGATCAGCCAGCCGCAACGAGCCGATATAGACGCGCCGGTCGATGCCGAAGCCGGCGAGCAGCCGCGGATCGACGGCACCAATCGTCGCAACGTCGGTCCCGTCGATGCGTAGGGTTGCCGTTTTCCCCGGATGCAAGCCCGGCAGCGAACTGCTGAGGGCGTCGCAATCGCGCCCGGTAAGGGTGTGCACGAGCGCGCTTGCTTCACCTTTGAACGTCGAGAAGCCGTCGTCGCGCCACGTCGGCTCGTCGCTGCGCGCGAGCGCTGCAAGCCATGCGAGCATCGTCGTTTCAGAGGGCTCCACGCCTTCGAAGACATGGCCGACTTCAAACGTGCGCAGCGGACCTTCGACCGCGTATGCGGCCGCGTGCGCGAGAAGGCCCGGTATGAGCGAAAAACGCAAATAGCGCTGCTCTTCCGAAAGCGGGTTGCGAATTTCGACGATCTCACTCGGCAGAGCGATGCCCGCCCGGCGATAGCGTTCCGCGATCGCGGCGGGCTGCAGCGCGAACGTTACGAGTTCCGCATAGCCGAGCGCTACCAGCGCATGCGCGGCGCGCTTTTCGCGGCGGTACACGTCGCTTGAAACCTGCGCGGGGAAAAGTGGCGGCAGGATCGCCGGAATGCGATCGTAGCCGATGACGCGAGCGATCTCTTCGACCACGTCTTCGATGATGCGGACGTCGCCGCGCCATGCCGGCGGAGTCACCTCCATGCGCCCATCCGATGTGCGAACGGCGAAGCCGAGAGCTTGGAGCGCGTGCGCGGATTCGGCCGCCGTAACGTCGACGCCGAGCAACGCCGGCACGCGCGCGGAATCAAACTCGATCGGCGCCGCGGTTACAGCTTGCGTGCCGAAGGTCGCGGCCGCATGGACGGTCGCGCCTGCCCGTTCGAGTAGATGCGCGGCGCGCGCGGCACCCCACGAAGAAAGCGCAAGCGGCAAACCCTTTTCGTGTCGGCTCGAGGCCTCGGTCCGCATGCCGAGTGCCACGCTCATGCGACGCACGCGCGGACCCGAAAAAGTCGCGGCTTCGATAAGGACTTCGTGCGTCGCTTTTGACACCGCGCTCGTCGCCGCGCCGCGCAATCCGGCGATGCACTGCGGTTCGCGCGCGTCGGCGATCACGAGGAAACGCGGATCGAGCGCACGCTCTTCCCCATCGATCGTTCGCAGGAGCTCCCCCTCGCGGGCGTCGCGCACGACGAGTATCCCGCCCGCAATGCGATTTGCATCGTAGAAGTGTAAGGGTTGACCACCTTCGAGCATCACGAAGTTCGAGATGTCGACCACGTTGTCGATCGGCCGTTGTCCGGCCAGCGCAAGCCGCACGCGCATCCAGAAGGGCGCCGTTGCGACGCGGATGTTGGATACCCGCTGTGCGACGAAGCGCTTACACGCGGGACTTTCGATGCGGACGCAGTCAGGCGGTGTCGGCGGCGCAAGCATATGTTCGATTGCGAGCGACGGCTCACGAACCGTGGTGCCCAGTGCCGCCGCGAGTTCGCGCGCGAGGCCGAGTACCGACATCGCATCGACCCGGTTGGCCGTCACTTCGACGTCGAGCACCGGTTCGTCGAGACCGAACGATGCCGTGAAGTCGGCCCCGATCGTGCAATCGCGCTCGAGTTGCAGGATGCCGTCTTCGAACCACGTCGCTTCGAGACCGATCTCATCCGCGGAGCAGAGCATTCCTTCAGAGGCGATGCCCCGCATCGTTCGCGGCGCAACTTGCATGCCGACGAGCTGTGCGCCGATTGTCGCGACCGGAACGACGTCGTCCGTGTGCACGTTGGTCGCGGCCGTCGCGATCGTAAGCGGGTGCTCCGAGCCCACGTCTACCTTGCAGACCTGCAGCCGATCGGCAGCCGGGTGTTTGACGACGTTCGTAAGGCGGCCGACGATGATGCCCGAAAGCGGCTGCCGCCGTTCGACGGCAGCGACCGGAAACCCGAGGGCCGCGAAGTGTGCCGCAATACCATCGGCATCGAGATCGCACGCGACGTAATCGCGCAGCCACGCGAGCGGAAGCCTCATTGATACGCTCCCACCTAGCGCACCTGTGCGAGGACGCGCGGATCGTTTTCGAACAGTACGCGGATGTCGTCGATATCGTGGCGGACCATCGCGATGCGCTCGAGACCGATTCCGAAAGCCCAGCCTTGCACGGCGTTCGGATCGTAACCGGCATTGCGCAGCACGTCGGGATGCACCATGCCCGCGCCGCCGACTTCGATCCAGCCCGAGCCGCCGCACGTCTTGCAGCCGCTGCCGCCACAGCCGGGACACGTCGTGTCGACTTCTGCGCTCGGTTCGGTGAAGGGAAAGAACGAAGGCCGGAAACGCACCGCTTGCGCTGCACCGAAGAGTTCGCGCAGGAGGCCCGTCAAGGTGCCTTTGAGATGCCCCAAATGAATGCCGGGCGCGACGAGCAAACCTTCAATCTGATGGAACATCGGCGAGTGCCGCGCGTCGACGGCATCGCGCCGGTATGCCCTACCGGGAACGACGATTGCCAGCGGCGGCGGCACCGCCTCCATCGTGCGCACTTGCATCGGCGACGTGTGCGTTCGCAACAAAACGCCCGGGCGCAGGTAGAAGGAGTCAAGACCTTCGCGTGCGGGGTGATCGGCGGGAATATTGAGCGCATCGAAGTTGTACCGTTCGCTCTCCACCTCGTCGCCGACGACGACCGCAAAACCCAGACGCTGCAGATAGCCGCACGCATCTTCGAGCGTGCGCCGAATAGGGTGCAGCGAGCCGATGCGCGCCGGCGTCGCCGGGAACGTCACATCGATGTTCTCGGCAAGCTGGCGCTCCAGCTGCTTTAGTTCTAAACCATACCGCGCGGACTCGATGCGTGCTTCCAGTTGGGCCGACGTCGCATTGATGATCATGCCGGCTTCGGGTCGCTGCGCGGCGGGCAACGTGCCGATCGTTTTACGGACGCTTGTGATCTCACCCGAACGGCCAAGGAAACGAACGCGAATACTTTCGAGTGCGGCGTCGTCGGTCGCGTCGGCGAGCGCGGCCTCAAGCCCTTGAGCGAGCGCTTCTAGTTGTGCCTTCAACATTGAACGCCCGACCGATTCGGCCGGGCGCTCTTGACTTCTTTTCTTGAGACGACCGAAACTACTCAGCTACTCGCGGGGGCTTGATTGTTTTGTCGATACATTAAATACGCGTAAACGGATCCCGTGCTCGTGAAAAGTTTCCAGAAGCGGTCGCTAGTGCGCATCAGTCGGCGTGTACCCTTCCTCGTCATTTGATTGTCACGGCGCCCGGCCGCATGAGACTGAAGCGAGTATAACATAGCGCAAAGGGGCCGCCAAGTCTTGACAAACGGTCGTTTTTTGAAGATTACGACCCGGCATTTCGGCTGCTGAATTGTTGCGAAAATGCATACATGACGATACTTCCGGCGACCGCGGCATTGAGGCTTTGGCCGGCGCCGGTTTGAGGAATTGCGACGGCATAATCGGCCTGCTTGAGCCATGCTTGCGCGCCGCGGCGCTCGTGCCCGACCACGAGCAACGACTTGCCGGGAAAGATAAAATGGGGTAGTGGTGAGCCGGACCGGTCGGCCACCACGATCGAGTAGGCATGCCGCGCGGCTTGGGCCGCGAGATCCTCCGCGGTGCTGATCGCTAGTTCCAGCCGAAAGATCGCACCCATGGTCGCCCGCACGAGCTTCGGATTGTACGGTTCCACCGCGTTTTCAGCGAAGACGACGTTGCGTAATCCGAAGATATCGGCTGAGCGCAGAAGGGTCCCGGCATTGCCGGGATCCGCGATGCCGCCAAGCACGAGACCGGGCATGCCGTCGCTAAGCAGCTCGTCGAGAGCACCGAGCCGTGAGGGATACACGGCGACGATCCCGGGCGGAGTCTCTAAGTCCGATAGGCGTCCCATCGCGTCGGGCGGGACGATGAAGAGCCGATCCTCGAAGCCCTCTGCCAGCGCCCCGAGCGTCGCGAGGCCGGCTTCGGTGACGTAAACCGCTTCCGGCGTCCGGTCCACCTGCAGGGCTTCTTGCACCAGCGTGATGCCTTCAACGGCGAAGCGCCGCTGCTCGGCCCGTCCCTTTTTGTGAAGCAGTCCGCGCACCGCATCCAAGCGAGGGGAGCGCGATCCGAGAAGCGGCGGCACGAGTCTACCTGCGACGCCGCGGCGACACGCCGGTCGCCCCACCGCCGATCGGGCAGCCGAACGCGAGCGGTTCGGGCAAATTGCAGGCCCAGGGAAATTTCGCGAAAGCGGCGAGAAGATTCATGGTGACCGCGCGTAGGATTGAGTCCTTCTGGATTGCCGTCATGGCCTTAGCCGTCCTATTCGGGGGAAGCGCCCTCTTGCAGCAGGTCGCACAGTTTCGCGGGCTGACGATCTCGGCGCTCCTGCTGCTTGCCATCGTGATCGTCTACGCCTTCCGCCGTAACTATCGGTCGGGCGTCCCGTCCGCCCGCCTGCATGCGGCGCGCGATACCGCTTTCCTCGCTGCCATCGTCGCGGCCATCGCCTTCGTCGCCGGCCCTGCACGCTGGTCGCTCGGCACGACGATCGCCGCCCTCGAAATCGGCCTCGTCATCGAACTCCTGGATCGCCTCGCGTAAATTCCTGCGCGCCGTAGCGAAAGCGGAGGCACGAGGTTACGGCGAAGCCGCACCACGTGCAAGTACATGGTTCGGAACGAATCTACAGCGGACGGGTGCTCAACCTTCGTGTCGACGAGATCGATCATCTCCGCGGAGGAGGGACCCGTAAAGTCGAGGTGGTGGAACATGCGGGCGGAGTGTGCGTCATCGCACAACCAACGCCGCGCGAGATCGTCCTCGTTAAACAGTACCGTCATGCCGTCGAGCAAGATCTTTGGGAAGTTCCCGCCGGCATGATCGAACGCGGCGAGCCGGCGCTCGAAACGGCCAAGCGTGAGCTGCTCGAAGAGACCGGCTATCGTGCAGACGCGTTACGCCCCTTATGGAGCATCTACACCGTTCCGGGTTACGGCCAAGAGCGCATCCACTTTTTTGTCGCCGAGGGCTTGAGGGCGGGCGAAGCGCAGCCCGAAGCCGACGAAGAATTCGAACTCCGGGTCTGGCCGGTCGACGAGGCCTGGGCGCTGGTCGAGCGCGACGAAATGCGCGACTCCAAGACGCAGATCGCTCTAGCCTGGGCTCGTTCGAGGCTGTAATTTAGCCCAGGACTTCGTCGCTACGGGCCTCATGGGCTCAAGCCCACTTCGGCCTTAGGCTCCTCGCCTGCGCTAAATCGCAGCCTCGAACGACTGCTGCTCTAGGAGGCGAGCGGTTTGCGGACGGCTAGGCGTTCTCTCATCTCGCGGGTCGGAAGCTTCACGTTGCGCGCCACCTGCAGCCACGACATCAGTTTGATCGTCCAGTATGTGGGATCGAACTCAAACCATCGCAGACCGTGCCTAGCTGAGAACGGGAAGGCATGGTGGTTGTTGTGCCAGCCTTCCCCGAATGTTAGAATCGCGACCCACCAGTTGTTCGTCGAGCGGTCGCCCGTGCGGAAGCTCTGATAGCCGACCGCATGCGAGGCGCTATTCACGAGCCACGTGCAGTGGTACGTGAAGACGAGGCGCGCAAAGACGCCCCACACCACCCACGACCATCCTCCCAAAGCCAGTAACACGAAGCCCAAAGCAATCGTAATCAACAAATTGTATTTGTCGGCGAGGCGATAGAACGGATCCTTGACGAGATCGGGCGCCCAACGGGCGCGCTCTTCGGGCGCCACGCGATCCTTATTCGTGCGGAAGAGCCATTCGAAGTGCGCCCACGGCATGCCGCGATGAGAATCGTGCGGGTCGCCGTCGCGGTCGGTGTTCGCGTGGTGAGCGCGATGCTGCGCGACCCACTCGATCGGGCCTCCCTGAAGCGCGAGTATGCCGATTAACGTCAGCGCGTACTCGACGGGTTTCGCAACCACGAGGCTGCGGTGCGTCAGCAGCCGATGATAGGCAAGCGTGATGCCCATCCCGGTCAGGATATAGAGTCCCGCGGCGACGGCAACCGCCGACCACGAAAAGAGCACCGGAATGAATATTCCGAGCGCCCCGAGGTGAATGACCGCGAGGCCGATCGCGATCGGATAATCGCGGGCCGGTCGTTTGGATTGCGAGGTGCTCGCTTGAGTCGCCATGGTGTTCCTTTGGAACGGTATCGGTACGCGATGAGTTGCGCTTGAGGCGGCCGCCTAACGGCAATCGTCGCTAAGCGACTGAAGCGCGAGTTTCCAGTTGCGCCTTTGCAACCGCAAGCAGTGAATCGAACGCCGCTTGGTCGGAAACCGCCAATTCCGCCAGCGTCTTGCGGTTGAGCGTTACCCCGCTTTTCTTGAGACCGTCGATCAGTCGCGAGTATGAGAGGCCCTCGCGGCGTGCTGCGGCGTTGATGCGGCTGATCCACAGCGAGCGGAAATCGCGCTTGCGCACGCGCCGATCCCGATAAGCGTAGTGCAATGAATGCAGCAGCGCTTCGTTCGCAACGCGGTAATTCCGCCGGCGGGCGGCGCGAAAACCCTTGACGAGCTTCATCACTTTGCGGCGATGTCCCGATTTTGCAACGCCGCGTTTGATACGTGCCATGTCGACTCCTAAAGCAAGTAAGGAATTTGCGGCGCGAACCGCTTGAGATCGCCTGAAAACACCGGCTGATCCTTACGGAAATTCCGCTTTCGTTTACGCGTCTTTTTGCTCAGGATATGACCGCAGCCGCTGAACTGGTGACGGTGCGAAACTTTTCCGTTGGCACTCACCTTCACGCGCTTTGCGGTTCCGCGGTGCGTTCTGATCTTAGGCACTGGGAGAGACTCCTTGTGGCGGGACGCTCGCTCGGGCTCCGTCGCTGCTTTGGGCCGGCGCCTGATCGTGCGGGTGGGTGAATTTCGGCGGTCCGGTCGGAACGGCGCGCGGCGCCAGAATCATAAACATGTTTTTACCCTCGAGCTTCGCATCGCGCTCGACGGTCGCAATCGGGGTCATGTCGGCCGCCATGCGATCGAGTAGCCGTTTTCCGAAACTCGTGTAGGTGATTTCGCGGCCGCGGAACATGATCGTGACTTTCACCTTGCCGCCGTCGAGCAACAGCCGCTCCGCCATGCGGGCCTTGGTCTCGTAGTCGTGCGTCTCGATCTTAGGCCGTAGTTTAACTTCCTTCAGCTCCCAATTTTTCTGCTTCTTGCGAGTGTCTTTGTCTTTCTTTGACTGCTCGTATTTGAGCCGACCGTAATCACTGATCTTGCAAACCGGCGGCATCGCCGTGGGCGAGACCTCGATGAGGTCCAGGCCCTTTTGGCGCGCGAGCGCCATTGCATTCTCCGTCGGCATGACGCCAAGTTGGGTGCCCTCGTCATCGATGACGCGGACTTGACGGATCCGGATTTGATCGTTGATACGCAGCGGTCGTGCTATGGCAGAGTTCCTCTAAAAAGCGAAGGGACAAAAAAAAGTGGCGATGCCGAGCATCCCACGCGAAAGACCTACCGACGGTCCTTTTCGTGCGACCGGATCGCCCGCAGGCATCCGGTGAGGGCGCTGACGCGACCCTGCTTCGGCTCCTTTATGGTAGCAGGAATGCCCCCCAAGGTCAACGGCGCTCGGGATAGCCCAGCCACACGTGGTTCGTCGCGTAGTCGAGGTACAGCGTAAAGCGGCGGAGCACGTCGCCGCCGACGAGGCCGTCCTCATCATCGAAGCCCAGTGCCTTCGGCGAGACGGTCTCCGTGCTCGGCAACGCTTCGAATACGACGGAACCGAGTATGAGTCGTTGCGGCACGAGCATGCGGTATGCCACGGCACCGCCGATGGCCGCGCCCAAACGAACGCTCGCGCGTAGCGGTATCGCGAGATCGGGGTGGGCGTGCGTGAAATGTTGGAAAAGCACGAGCGAAAATTCGGCGCCCGTGTCCAGGATAAAGTCGTTGCCGCTTGCAGTGCCGACGGTTGCGCGCGTAACCGGTATCTGCGATCCCAGCCGCACCTCCAGCGGTACGGCGCCCGCGGGAGGCGCGCTGCTGCCGGGGCGCGATGCGTCGAGGGTTCCGTCGGCATAGTCGACGCGTAGCGCGACCGCATCGAGAAAGTCGAAGCCGAGTAATCCAACGACGCGCGTTGCGGTACCCTCGCGCAGCGAGATCGGAATTGCCCGCATGACCACGTCGTGCATCGCGAGCGGCCCGATGCCGACTTGGGCCACGATGACGCGACTCGCGGCGAAGCTACCGGCGACGGTTTGCGTCGCGCGCCCGTACTCTTGCAGTCCCATGCGACGCGCGAGACGAGCGTCGATCGAGATAGCCGCAGCGCCGGAGTCCAACAGGAAATCGAGGCCGCGGCCGGCGATCGTGAGGCGAACGTAGATCCGTCCGTTCTCGATGCGTGCAGGCAGCCGCACCGTCTGCGTTCCCGCCGGAAACTCGACGAGCGTGCGCCGGTCACGTGGGATCGCGAAGATGCCGGACGCAAGCGGGAATGCGAGCTCGTCGCGAACGAGCCGGTAATCGAACGCCGTATCGGGACGATCTTCGCCGCCGAACTCGTGCCATGCGCGCGTTCGGCCACGGGCATCGGTGCGAAAATCGTCGTACGACGTGTGCGTTGTCCGCCCTGCGAACGACTTTTCGACGCGCGCAATGAAATACGTGCGCGGGTCGAAATACGTCCGCACGACGTGCCCGCTCGCATACGCTTGGGTCGCGAGCCACGCATCGACCGGTTCGCGTACGCGCGCGACGTTCTGCGCGATGATGCGTTCGTTGCCCGACGGGTCGGGACGGTCGAGCACCGTTTCGCCGTTGTCGTTCTGATGCCAATGCTGACCGCGGTCGGTGCCGCGCTGGCTACGAAAGGGTCCGAGCACCATCGATGAGAGGCTATCGCTGCCGCGGCGCACGACAACGCGCGTGCCGGTCAGCCCCGTCCCGCGAATCTCCCACGTCTCACGTTCGGTCGTCGGGCGCCGTTCGGCTCCGCTTGCCAGACGGTCGCGCGCAAACAATTCATCGACGCTCGGAAGCACCTCGGCGCGTGCTGGTGCCAGCGCGGCACAGAACGCGCAAAGTGCGGCGGCGGCCACGAGCAGAAGGCGGGAATCCGGCGACGCCGGACTCATCCTCACGACAGCGGCACGAGTTCCAGTGGAATGGGCAACGTCGGACGTGCATCGAACGTCGGCTTGCCGTTGCTCGAACGCCGCAACTCCGCGATCAATTCGAGTGCCTTTTGCATTTGAGGATCGAGGCCGCTACGGTTATCGTGCGGCGCGATATCGACGTCATAGTCGGGGTCAGTGCCATAATTCTCGACCTTCCAGCCGACGTCGACGAACCAGAACGAAAACTCGGGTTGCGTCGTAATCGTGCCGTCGACCAGACGGTGGTACGGCTCGATGCCGACCACGCCGCCCCAGGTACGCTTTCCGACGAGCGGCCCAAGTTTGTAGAGCTTGAAGGCGTGACTGAAGATGTCGCCGTCGGAGCCGGCGAATTGGTTGGTGAGCGCGACCATGGGACCGGCGACCGATTCTTTGGGATAGGGCTCCGGCGGATTGTAGCGCGAGATGTCGTAGCCGATTCGTTTGCGCGCGAGCTTCTCGAGCAGCAGCGGCGAAACGTGACCGCCGCGGTTGTACCGCACGTCGACGATCAGCGCATCGCGTCCGAACTCCGAAAGATAGCCGCGGTGAAATTCGGAGAAGCCCCACGGCCCCATGTCGGGGATGTGCAGATAACCGACGCGGCCGCGCGTCTGTGCGTGGACGTACGCCCGGTTATCGTCGACCCAGGCGCGGTAGCGTAACATCCGTTCGTCGCGGAGCGCCCGCACGACGACGCGGCGCCGCGTCTTGCCTGCGCCGACGGCAAGGGAAACATCGCGTCCTGCGGCGTTGACGAGCAGCTCGTCGGGCGTTACGTCTTGCGCGAGCGCACGGCCGCCGATCGAGAGCAGCACGTCACCTTCGCGCACGCATGTCCCGGGAGCGGCGAGCGGGGAATCGGTCTCGCGGTTCCACGAATCGCCGCGATAGATCTTGACGATCTCATAACCGTTGCCGTTCCATTTGAAATCCGCGCCGAGAAAGCCGCGCCGGTACTGCGGCGGCTTGCGGTGGTCGCCGCCGATCTCGTATGCGTGCGACGTACCGAGTTCACCGAACATCTCCCACATCACGTCGGAAAGTTCGGAGCGCGTGCGCACGAGCGGCAGCAGTTTCGCGTAGCGCTCGCGCACGAGATTCCAATCGACCCCCGACATCGACTCGTCCCAGAACTGCTCGCGTTGCATGCGCCAAGCTTCGTGATACATCTGCGTCCACTCGTCGCGCGGTTGCACTTCGACGCTGGCGCGCGAGAGGTCGAGCCAACCCGTGCGCCGGCCCGGATCGTTCTGCGGCTTCGGTTCGTCTTGTCCGTCCTCGGGCAGATCTCCGAGCGCATCGATGGCCCGCAACCGTTCGTGCGAGGTGTAGACGAGCGTGCGGCCGTCGCGGCTGAGGTAGATGTCGCCGACGTCCTGCGCGAGCGGCGCGAGCCGCTGCTGCTCGAAATCGTAGGCGAGGAGCGTCCCCGTCTCGTCGTCGTCTTCCCAGGTATTGCCTTGCGGTTTGATGCCGTGCGAGGCGAACTGCGTGAAGAGCGCGCGCCCGCGCGTTGCGACGATCGCTTCGTAATTGCCCTCGTCGACCGGAAATCCGATGATGCGGCCGCCGATGCCCTCGAAATCGATCTCGATGCGCACCGGCTTGTCGCCTTTACGTTCGTCCTCGCGTTCGTCGTCGTGTCTGTGCCGGTGCAGCGGCGCAGGTTTGGGGACGAACGGATCGGCGACGTCTTCGCGCAAGGTCAAGAGAAACGGCCGCGACGCCTGCGGGAAACTCAAATCGAACTGCAGCGCATCGTAGACCGGGTTGAAGTCGCGGGTCGAGATGAAATACAGAAAGTCGCCGTCGGGATCCCAAGCCGGCGCACGATCCACGCGTAGCAGCGGCGTAACGTCGTGCACGGCGCCGGACTTAACCTTCGCGATCCGAATGATCGACGTGTCCCGGTTGGCGCCGGCTGCGTCGTCGGGTTTGATCGCGCAGGCGTAAGCGAGCCACCGGCCGTCGGGCGAGAAGGCCAGATCGGATAGGTTGGAAGCCGGGCTGCGATCGAGCGACCGAACCGCGCCATCGTCGAGATCCACCAGCAAGAGCTCGTGCCGGTGGTTTGCAAGTGCGACGATGTCGCTCGTCGGCGAGACGGCCAACTCTACCACGCGCCCGACGTCGCCCGTCTCGAGCGTCCGCGGTGCCGCTTCGCCGTCGCCGCGACGGATCTCCAGTCGCTCCGCTCCGCCCTCATCGCTCGTGCACACGAATCGCTCGCCGTCGCGCAGCCACTGAGCTAAGCGATAACGCACGCGGCTACCGGCTCCGTGTGCGACGACCGCCTCTTCCCAGAGCGGCATCGTGAAGGCACGTCCGCGACAGATCAGCGCGAGCGCGGTGCCGTCGGGGCTCGGTGCGACTCCTTCGAGGCCTTCGTCGAGCTCGACGAAGCGGCGCTTGGTTTGCGCGGCGGCCGAAGGCGCCTCGACCGCAACGTAGCGGACCTCGTCCGAGCGAGGATCGAGCAGCGCGATGCGGGCGCCCGTCGTGTAGACGATCGCGGTTCCGTCCGTCGAGGGGAAGCGCACGAAGTATTCGGTTTCGTGCGTGTGGCGGCGCAGGTCGCTGCCGTCGCCCCCCACGGAGTAGATGTTGCCGATGCCCTCATGGTCGGAGAGGAAAAAAATGCGTTCGCCAAGCCACATCGGCCAGACCAAGTTGCCGGGCAGTGAAGTCAGACGCGCAAAGCGACCGGCGTCACCTTCGACCCACAGGTCGCCGGCCGTGCCGCCTTTGTAACGTTTCCAGCGGGCCGGATCGTCGTTGTTGCGTCCGATTGCGAAACGGCCGTTGGCAGCCTGCGAGAGGCTGCGGGCATGACCTAGTCGCAGCGGTTCCGGGACGCCGCCGGCTGCGGGAACCCGATAACCGTGCGTCTCGCGCGCGAACGGCGCGTTCGCGTCGGCGCAGAAGAGGATACCGGATCCATCGGGCGTCCAGCCCGAGACGATGCACGCCTCGGAACCGAGAAACGTTAGCCTGCGCGGGTCGCCTCCTGCGGCGGCCATCGTATAGACCTCAGGCTGGCCTTCGTCGCGACCGACGAAGGCCAGCGTCTCGCCGTCGGGTGATAGGCGTGGGCTCGAAACTTCGCCGGCGCTCGCGGTCAAGCGCCGGGCGGTGCCGCCTTCGCGCGGGACGGACCACAGATCGTCTTCACAGGCAAAGACGATGCGGTCGCGCGCCACCGTCGCGTAGCGATAATACCCGAGCTGGTCCATCGCTTCATCGTTAGTCGGCCGGAGGCGGCGTTCCCGGCGCGAAGGTTCCGGCGTGTCGGGTTTCCGCGAACACTTCCTGGACAAGTATTTCTCCTATCGGCGGCGTTACGTCGCGCATATCGTGCGCGAAGCGCCCCGCCGCGGTTCGCTCGCGGTGCTCTCCGAGATTGCGCGCCTGGCCTTCATGATCGCAGGCAACCTGCTGTGTGCGCTGATTCTTTGGGCGCTCACGGCGGGCGCCGCTGCGCGCGCCGGAGGCTTCGGCGTTTGGCCGGTGATCTTCGGGTCGTGCGCTCTCGTGCCGACCGTCTTCGTCGTTCTGGCGGCGGCGGGGCTCTCGAACGCCGTGCGCGATCGCAGCCGTGTCCGAGCACTCACGCTGCGATGAGAGCCGGCCGTTTTCCGCGCTCTTTTTCATGGATTGGCCTCCGCCAAAACCGCGCAAGAGTCGGCTATGCCGGAACAGACTCTTCGTCGAAGGGATCCTGTGATGACCGACGCTGACGCTCGCATCGCGGCGCTCTTCGAGGCGAAATCACCGCGTGGCTTGGCCCGCGCCATCTCGCGGGCCGAAAGCGGGCAGGGCGCGGCCCTCATGCACCGCTTTTTCGGCCGCACGGGGCGCGCCGCGACCATCGGATTGACCGGGCCGCCGGGCGTCGGCAAATCGACCCTTTGCAGCGGTTTGATCGGCGTTGCCCGGGCGCAGGGTAAGACCGTCGGCATCGTATCGGTCGACCCGAGTTCGCCCTTTTCGCACGGCGCGATCTTAGGCGACCGAATTCGTCTCGGCGAGCACTTCACCGATCCCGACGTGTTCATCCGGTCGATGGCCAGTCGCGGACATCTCGGCGGCCTCGCGGGCGCGACGGGCGATGCCGTCGCGTTTATGGACGCCTTCGGGCTCGACGTCGTCATCGTCGAGACGGTCGGCGTCGGACAGTCAGAGATCGAAATCGCTGAGCTTGCCGATACGACGCTCGTTGCGCTACAGCCGGGCAGCGGCGATTCCGTGCAATTGCTCAAGGCCGGCATCCTTGAAATTGCCGACGTGTTCGTCGTTAACAAGGCCGACCACCCGATGGCGCTGCAGTTGCAGCGCGAAATCCGCGGGATGATGGAGATGCTCGACTTCTCCGGCTGGGTCCCGGAACTAGTGGCGACGCAAGCGCGCGAGAACGTCGGGCTCGACCGGCTCTGGGAAACCATCGGGCGGCACGAAGCGTATCTGCGCGAAAGCGGCGAGCTCGCGCGCAAGCGGCGCAGTGCGTTTGCGCACCGCGTGCGGGCACTCGTGCTCGGGCGTCTCGAGGCGCGCATTGCCGCCCGGGTGGCGGCGGTTGCCCAGCAGTCCAGCGGCGACCCGTACGCGGCCGCCGACGAGATCGCAGCACCGCTGGAAAGCGTCTTGCCGGAGATGGAGCGGACCGCTCTACCGGAGCCGGCTTTCGTGACCGCCAGCGTCAAGGGACTGCGGTGAGTTGCACTGCGCGCAACCTTCAAGGGACGAAACCGTTACCGACCGCGCGGGCGTCTTGGAAGTAAGATGATCGCGCCCGAACGCTTGGTTATGCCGTACACGGCCGATGTTGCGGCCGCGACCGGCGCGTTGTACGAGCGCGTCGCACGGACCGTCACGCCGGCCGAGTGGGAACTCTACGCGCCGTACGTGGCACGTATCGAAGCGCTCAAAACGGAACGCAATGCGGTCGTTCTCGCGCATCACTATCAGACGGCGGAAATTTATCGCTGCGTTGCCGACATCGTCGGCGACTCGCTCGCGCTTGCGGAAGCGGCCGCTGCGACCGAAGCCGACGTCATCGTGATGTGCGGCGTCCATTTCATGGCCGAGACGGCGAAGCTGCTCAGCCCGCAGAAAACCGTGCTGCTGCCCGACCTCGCTGCCGGGTGCTCGCTTGCCGACTCGATTACCGCCGACGATGTGCGCCGTTTGCGAACCGCGCATCCGCGCGCCCCGGTCGTCACGTACGTCAATACGTCTGCCGCAGTCAAAGCCGAAAGCGACGTATGTTGCACCTCGGCCAATGCCGTGCGCGTCGTCGAATCGCTCGGCGTTTCCAAAGTCATCTTTTTGCCCGATCAATACCTCGCGGCTTACGTCGCCGCTAAGACCAGCGTCGAGATCGTCACGTGGCAGGGCCACTGCGAAGTGCACGAACGCTTCACCGGTGAAGAAATTCGCGCGCTGCGGGCCGGGCATGAAGGGATCGTCGTGCTCGCACATCCGGAGTGTCCGCCCGATGTGCTAGAGAATGCCGACTTCGTCGGCTCGACGACCTCGATGCTCGGCTACCTGCGTGAAACGAATCCGCGCCGCGTGGCGATGATTACCGAGTGTTCGATGGCGGCGAACCTGGTCGATGCGTTTCCGGAAATCGAATTTTCGCAGCCGTGCAATCTCTGTCCGCACATGCGCCGCATCACGTTGCCGAAGATCCTGCGCGCGCTCGAGACGATGTCGCCGCAGATCGAGATCGATCCGAGTATTGCGGCGCGCGCGCGCCGGGCGGTGCAACGGATGACCCAGATCGGACGCGATCCGCGATGAACGGTGTGCCGCCCTTCGATGCAATCGTCGTCGGCGGCGGTCTTGCGGGCATGCTCACGGCGCTCGAGCTGCAGCCGTTGCGCGTTGCGCTCGTTTCGTACGGCCGACTCGGAGAATCGACATCGTCCGCGTGGGCGCAAGGCGGGATCGCCGCCGCCGTCGGCGATGATGACTCGCCTGCTTTGCACGCCGCCGATACAGTCGCCGCGGGCGCCGGCCTGGTCGAGCGGCGCGTCGCAGCGCGGCTGGCGGCCGATGCGCCCGGCGCGATCGAACGGATTGCCTCCCTGGGCGTACGGTTCGATCGGTCGGACGCTGCGCATTACGCGCTCGGGCGAGAAGCCGCTCACTCGCGGCGCCGCATCGTGCGCTCGGGGGGCGACGCGATCGGTGCCGAACTCGTACGTGCGACTGCTGTCGCCGTGCGCGACCGCGCGACGATTGAACGGTTCGAAGGCGCACGCGCGCTCGACGTCGTGCTCGATGATGCGGGGCGCATTGCCGGATTGACTTTGCGGCACGCGAGTGGTTCGACCGAGAGGCTCCTCGCGCCGGCGGTTGTGCTTGCGACCGGCGGGATCGGTGGTTTGTACCGGTTCACGACCAATCCGACGCTGTCGCGCGGCACGGGCATCGCAATCGCCGCGCGGGCCGGGGCGCGTCTGGCCGACCTCGAGTTCGTGCAGTTCCATCCGACGGCGCTCGACGTGCCGTGCGATCCGCTGCCGCTGGTGTCGGAGGCCGTGCGCGGCGAGGGTGCTTTGCTCGTCGATGACGCCGGTGAACGAATCATGGCCGGGATCGACCCGGATCTTGAACTCGCTCCGCGCGATGTCGTCGCACGCCGCGTGTTCGCCGCCGGCGAGCAAGGCCGTCGCGTCTTTTTAGATGCGCGCGATGCGCTCGGCGGCTCATTTCCGGCGCGCTTTCCGACGGTGTTCGCCGCTTGCACGCGTTTTGGAATCGAACCGCGAACGGAAGCGATCCCCGTCGTTGCCGCAGCGCATTACCACATGGGCGGCATCGCAGTCGATTTGCAGGGGCGCACGAACGTTCCTGGGCTGTACGCGTGCGGCGAAGTCGCTGCGACCGGAGTTCACGGTGCGAACCGGCTGGCGAGTAATTCGCTCTTGGAGTCCGTCGTCTATCCCGAACGCATCGCGCGCGATATTCGCGCCGACGCCGGGAGCAGCGCCAGCCGCATCGCGGGAGCGCAACGTGAAGTAGGTCCGGTGATTGAGGCGCCGGTTGCGGCCTGGAACGAGTTACGCACCGAGATGTACCGCAACGTCGGCGTCGAGCGCGACGAGTCGCGCCTTTTTGCCGCCGCTGCCCGTTTCGCAGCACTTGCTCTCGAAAATCCCAGTGAAGAGTTTCGCGACGCGGCGACCGTCTCGGCGCTCATCGCGCATGCGGCATTGCTGCGCCGCGAATCACGCGGCAGTCATTTTCGCACGGATTATCCGGGGCGCGTCGATGCGGAGCGGCACCGTTCGTTTCTGTCACTCGCCGACGCGTCGCTCGCCGGCACGGCGTGACCGCGTCCGCTGTGCGGACGCCATCGTCGTCGGTCGCGGCTCCGGCGCTTTCTCCGTTACCGCAACTCTTGTACGAGCCGCTCGTCCGGGCGGCACTTATTGAAGACCTGGGTCTCGGCGGTGACCTTACATCGGAGGCCACCATTGCTTCCGGCGTTCTGGCGCGAGCTGCATTCGTCGCGCGAACGCCGGGCGTGCTTGCGGGACTCGACGTCGCGTTGCTCGCCTTTCGGCTCCTGGATCCGCACGTCACCGTCGACATCGGGCTGCACGACAGTGCGCCGTTGGAATCGCGTGCGCTGATCGCGACGCTCGTAGGCAATGCACGCGCGCTGCTCGGCGCGGAACGGACGGCGCTCAATGTGCTCTCGCACCTTTCCGGCATCGCAACGACGACCGCGCGCTACGTAGCGGCGCTCGGCGATGCTCGCTGTGCGATCGCCGAAACGCGCAAGACGCTCCCCGGCTTACGTGCGCTGCAGAAGTACGCTGTACGTGCGGGTGGCGGAGCTAATCATCGCTTTCGGCTCGACGACGCCGTCCTGATCAAAGACAACCACGTCGCTCTTGCGGGCGGCATCGCAGCAGCACTCGCCGCCGTCCGCGCGCGCGCCGGGCATCGCGTAAAAATCGAAATTGAAGTCGACACCCTGGCCCAGCTCGACGCCGTTCTCGAACACGATGGTGACGTCGACGCCATACTGCTGGACAACTTTTCGCTCGTCGACACCCATGAAGCGGTGCGCCGTATCGGCGGCCGCATGATCGTCGAAGCCTCCGGCGGCATCACGCTCGACAACATCGCTGAGCTCGCCCGGTCGGGCGTCGACGTCATCTCCGTCGGGGCGCTTACGCACAGCGTCGTCGCGCTCGACATCGGTCTCGATGTCGTCCCGTCTCCGTAGAGTTACGTTTCGGCTCACGCACGAAATTACGTTGGACCGAGCGGCCTTGAATTAGCGCAGCTGCTGCGTGACGTGAACGTTTGCCGCTACAAACGACATGCCGTGGTAGCGCGTGTACCGCCGACCGGGATGCCGACGCGTACGGCGACGGTTAGCGGTTCGCCGTAGCGGTCGATGCTCGAAAGGTATTGTTGGTGCGTGAGATTGTCGCCCACGACCTCGAACGTCGCCCCCGACTTCGTCGTCGCACGCAGCGTCGCGCCGACGAGCAATGCGGCACCGAGCGGCTCTCTCTGCAGATCATCGTAATATGTCTGGCCGACGTACGACCCGTCGACGGAAAACCCAAAGGGTCCCGTGCCGGCTCCGTCGATGCCGAGGGTCGCGGAGCGTTCGGGGACGAGCGCCAGGCGCTTCCCGATGACGCCGGCTGGACCACCGGTAACGCGCGCGTCTTGCGAGGTGCCGGAAAGGCGCAGGCGCGTGCAGGCCGAGAGCGGCTGCGCGAACGTCAGCGTCTCACCGTTCGTCTGCTCGCGCTCGATGTTCTCGCGGCGCATGCGCAGCGCAGTGACCGTCCGGAAGGCGATCGCGTCCGTTACGTGGATCTGCGTGACATCGAAAGCGAGCCTGCCGGTACCGAGCAGTACGTCGATGCCTGCATCATCCGTGCGGCTGCGCTCGGGCGCGAGGTTGGGATTGGGCGCCATGACGACCGCGCCGAGGTTGAAGCCGCGCACGAGTTCGTTCAGATACGGGGCGCGAAAGCCGCCGCCGGTCGACACGCGAAGCGCGATGCGCGGCGCGAGGTCGTACCGTAACGCGACGCGCGGCGAGATCGCGCCTTCGTCGTGACCCGGCACGGTTCGTACCGTCGTCTTTACGGTCACGATCGTCTCGAGCGCCAGATCATCGTAGCGGACGCGATCCGCGCGCGCACCGACGAGTGCTTCGAGATGCGGCGCATGAAAACCGGCCTGCAAGCCGATGCCTTGAAGCAGCGCAACGCCGCTCCCGAACGCTTGCAGCGAACGGCCGTCGGGTCCGAACTGTCGGCTGACGCCGTTTACGCGGCGCTGATCTAAGAGCACGGCGAGGTCGATCTTCCCCGGCTGTGCGGCAAGGGACGCCGCGAAGCCGTTCTCATCGGTCGGAACGTGCTGTCGATAGCGTAGCACCGTCGGCTTCGCGGGAAATTGATCGGTGAGATTGTACACCGTCGTATCGCGCACGTAATAAGCGAAACGCGCGAGTGCGGCACCGATGCGTTGCGTGGCGGCGACGTCCGCTTGGCGCAGCGTGCGATCGAACGTGTAGTTGGTGCGGCCTTCGTTTTGATGATCCGAAGCCAAACGCAGCGAACCGTCGAGCGTCGTTGCGCCATCGTCGTAGCGTAGGCGCAGGTGCGTCGTGCCACTCGACGCCACCGCCGGATGATCGCGCAATGTGGCATACGCGGGCGGCAGGTCGCGGTACGCGAAATATGTCGATGTCGCGGACAGCGAGGCAGCCATATTGGGCCCCAGCCGCGCGCGCGCTTGGAGCGCATCGTCGCTGCTGGAGTGGGAGCCGACTTCGACGCCGGCGCGGCCCTCGGGCAAAGCACCGCGGCCCGTTTGCGGCGCGAATGTCTGCAACGCGAGCACGCCGCCGATCGCGCCCGAGCCGTACAGCGCCGAACCGGCGCCGCGCAACAGCTCCGCGCGCTCGACTTCGCTTGCCGGATAGGCCTGCCAGTCGATCTGGCCGCCGAAGGCGTCCTGGGCCGGAAAGCCGTCGACGAGCACTACGCCGCGATCGGTACCGCTGCCGCCGAAGGATGCCCGCAGCTGCCCGTAGTTCGTAAAGGCACTGTTGCTGCGCGAGCGGTCGAAGCCCGGCAACTGGCGCAGCACACGGTCCGTAGAAAAGCCTGGCGCCAGCGCTACCGTGGCGCGGTCGAGGACCGATGTCGCAAGCGGCGACTCGTGCTGACTCTTCGCCGAACCCGTCGCGACGCTGACGATTCCGATGACCGGCAACTCGCGTACGAGGGTAACATGCGCAGATTGTTGTGCATCGAAGGCGATGTGCAGCAGACGATAACCGGTCCGCGAGAGGTTGACTTCCAGGGGAATGAAGCCGGCCCGCGCATGGACGCGCCCTTCAGAGTCGCTCGTCTCGATATCGTGACGTCGCACGGCGTCGACGAAGTCAGCGCGCGCGCCGGCGAGCGGCCTGCCGCTCGCATCGGTGATCTCGAGAGGAATCTGCACGGTCCCGATCCCAAGGGCGAGCACGAACGCCGAGGCGAGCAGCAACGACACGTCGGAACGCGTCTTCGTCGCATCGGTTACATTCGGCCTGGCGGCCCTCCGCCGCGCGGGTCTTGAGGGCAAGAGATGCGTGGAGCGGCTGCCGAAGCCGTCGCTCATGGAAAAGCAGACGTTACCGTCGGTCGCATTCGTTGGTGTGGGGCGCATGGGCGGAAACATGGCCCTACACTTGCATGAGTGCGGCTTTCCGATTGCTGCAGTCTACGATCGACTTCCCGAAGCCGCGGCCGGCGTCGCGCGCGCGACGGGCGCACGTCGAACCGAACGACTTGCCGATGTGACGCCGAATGCCGACATTATTCTCACGATCGTGAGCGACGATGACGCGATGCGGGAAATCTTCGCTTCGAGCGGCGACTCATTGCTCACCGGCGCGCAGGGCAAGCTCTTCGTCAATTGCGCGACGATTACACCGAGCGTACACGCGGAAGTGGAGAGGCTCGCCAATGCCGCGGGAGCCGATGCGATCGAAGCCTGTATGGCGAGCTCGATCGACCAGGCGCGCAGCGGGACGCTGTATTTGATGATCGGCGGTAAGCGCCCCGCCTTCGAACGCGCGCGTCCGGTACTCGAGGCCTTGAGCTCATCGGTGCGTTACATCGGTAGCGCGGGAAAAGCTGCGCAGGTCAAAGCGCTCGTCAATATGGTGATGAACGTCAACACCGCAGGCTTAGCAGAGGGCTTGGGACTGGGAGAAGCGCTCGGCCTCGATCTCGACATGCTGCGCGATGTGTTCGCGCAGACGGGTGCTGCCTCGCGCGTGCTCCAGACCGACGGCGGCGACATGCAAAACCGCGATCACGCAACGTACTTCTCCGCCGCCCATGCAGCCAAGGATTCGCGCATCGCGACGGCGCTCGCGGATGATGTCGATCTCGTTCTACCGCTCGCCGAAGCAGCGGCCGCTCAGTACGAAAGCATGGTGATGCTGGGTTTGGGCGACCTCGACAAATCCGGTGTCGCGGAACTTACGTTCGCGTCACGCCGGGCGAACAAGTCATCCGCGCGATCCACGTAATAACGCTCCCCCGACACGATGAGTCCGATGCGACCGTTGCTTGCATAGTACAGCGCTTTCCAAAAAGCACTCCGGTAGCTGATTTCGAGCTCGCGGCGTACCGCACGACGATCCCGCCCCGATCGATGTTTTCAACCTGCAACGATTGCTATGTCTGCTCCGATTTAGCCGTATCGAGAGCATGCCGCTTATTATACGAAACGTCGCGCTCTGGTTCTGGTTCTGTCCGTTAGCGGATAGTGTCCCCAGAACGGACTGCTTCGTGCGAATGTTACGGTGTAACGACCCGCGAGTACAATCGCATCTTCCACGAAGCGGTGCAGCGGGCAAGCCATCTTCTAACTTACGTCGCGCAAGTCGAGGCGCTCGCTCTTGCATTGCACCGGTAATTGGGCGGTGACGATCCAACCTGCATCGGTTCCTTCGATGTTCAACTCACGGGCGAGCGCCTTGACGATGTAAAGCCCGCGGCCGCTTTCGACGTGCGCTGGTGCCGGCGCGATCGGTCTTTGGCCGAAGCTTCCGCTATCGTCGCGGACCGATAAGTGCGCCCAGTCGTCGAACCACAGGCGCACGATCGCCCGCTCGCGCGCGTGCGTGACCGCATTGGCGACGAGTTCCCCGAAGATGAGCTCTGCTGCGTTATAGTCTGCGTTTAGCGCCGCGCAAAGCCTCAAGTGCGCGATGAACTCGGTACGCGCGACGGCGGCTGCGTTGTGGGCGCCCCGTCCTAGACTCCAAGTTGCCGACCAAGCTAGCAAAGCGTCTCCTCATGGATAGACTCTCTACTCTACCCATGTACGGTAGCGGACATGACAGGCGCCGGACACACTTCAACGAGGCCGCCGATCGTGTGCGACTCGCTCGCCGGCGCCGCCGCCGGCGAGCGGAGAACGGATGTTAAACCGGCGCGTTCAGATAGGGGAAGCCGTCGAGCGTCTTCGCCGACGGCGTCACGTTGTCGCTGGTCAAACAGGGCGTCTCGCTGTGGTCGTCTTTCGCAAGTCCGACCTTGGGGACGATGCTGCCGTAGATCGCGCCGAGCGAAAGATCGATGACGGGACTATCGGGATCGCGGCCGCCGAATTCTCGCGAGGCGTTGCGCAGGGAATTCTTGAGCCCTTTGAGTCCGGCGTTCGGCACGACGCGCACGATCCCGACCGGCAGACCGCTCTTACCCTTGGTTTCGACGCCGAGATACGTGGCATGGCCGCCGGCCGAGAGGTCGACCTGCATCTCGTCGGTACCCAGAACGTGCACGAGGGCGTTTGCGATCGCGTGCGAGCGCCCGGCGCCGTAGGGCTTGGGAGATTTCATGAAGGTGTAGATCGATTTGCGCAAGGTCGGATCGTTGAAGGGCGAGCTGCGATTGGTGCGATCGTGCAAGGCGAACGGCTCGAGCGCTTCTTTGACGGCGGGGCGCCCCCAGCGTTCGATCTGCGTGTATGCGCCGCCGGACTGAGGGTCGCTGACTGAAGCCGACGTCCACACGTTGATGCGTCCCTTGTTACGCGGCGTCTCGAGCATGCGACGCGGCATCTCGACGATCAAAGAGAGCACGTCGAAGTTCGCAAGCGTATTGCTCGCTTGCGCTTTCGGTAGAAAGCAACTGGCCGACGGCGGCGGCGGATGGGGCTGATTCTTGTAGTTGCGGTCCGGGTTTATCTTGAAGAACTGCGTTAAGTCGAAATAGAACGGATCGCGCCGCGGACCCGCGAAGAAGCGTATCCCGCCGGGTAAGGTCGCGGTTTGGTTGTACGCGGTAGAACCAAGCGGGCGCACGAAGGTCGACGTCGTTCCGACCATGCGCGGGGCATTCGGCCCGTAAAGCGTGATCTTCTGATCCCCGTCGCCGCCCTCGGCCTTGAACTGCAGCACTTGGTGCTCGCGGTAATCTCCCACGGTGTCGATCTTGAATTGGTACATGACCCCCGGATCGAAGTAGGTGGTCGTTGCCATACCGGTCGGGATCAAGGGATGGACGTCCATCGCAAAAACAACGTCGTCCGGGTTTTGAGCCGGGAACACGTATGCGTCGGTGATATCGGCACCGGGACGCGAGACGAGCTGTAGGGTGTCTTGATGGTCTGAGGTTCGCGCGGGACCCGCGGCATACAGGACGGACATAGCGCCCAACGCCGTCACCGCCGCGGTCGCCGCTAGAATACGGCCCACGAGCATGATAAAAGTCTCCTATAGCAGGATTCGTTACGAAGGTCTTACTTAGGGCTACAGTTTCCCCTCTTTAGCGGGGTACGGAATACAAACGGAGCGCGTCGAAAGACGCCGCGCGGCCCCCGGGGCGCGAAAGGACGGATACCGTTGGCAAAGATGATCGAACGCCCCGCGGCGCACGACGGGACGAGCTCACCGCCGTTCGAAGCGCAACGTGCCGCTTGGGAAGTTGCGTACGCGCACGGAAAACGGCGCTGCGAGCCGGGTTCGGGGGCGACCGATCGGACGATTTCCGATATTCCGGTCGAGCCGCTGTACGGACCGCAGCATGACGCGCGCCGCGATTTAGCGCGCGACGTCGCATATCCCGGCGCCTATCCATATACGCGCGGCATCCACGCGGGCGGCTATCGCGACCGCCTATGGACGATGCGCCAATTTGCGGGCTTCGGGAATGCGCGGCAGACGAACGAACGTTATCATTTTCTCTTGTCTCAGGGTCAGATGGGACTGTCGGTTGCCTTCGACATGCCGACCTTGATGGGCTTCGACTCCGACGCTCCGCAAGCACTCGGTGAGGTCGGCAAGTGCGGCGTCGCAATCGACTCATTGCGCGACATGCAGACGCTCTTCGACGGTATCGACCTCGGCGCGATCACGACGTCGATGACGATCAACGGGCCGGCCCCGATCGCCTTTGCTCAATACATCGCTACGGCCGAAAGTAAGGGCATTCCGCGCGCGGCGCTCGGGGGAACCTTGCAGGCCGATATCCTCAAAGAGTACATCGCGCAGAAGGAGTGGATCTTTCCGCCGCGGCCGCACGTTCGGCTCATCGTCGATATGATGAAGTTCTGCACGGCCGAAATGCCCAAGTGGAATACCATCTCGATCAGCGGTTACCACATCCGCGAAGCCGGTTCGACCGCCGTTCAGGAACTGGCGTTCACGCTCGCCGACGGTTTTGCGTACGTGGAGGCAGCGATGAAGGCCGGGCTCGACATCGATGCCTTTGCGCCCCGCCTCTCGTTTTTCTTCAATTCGCACATCGACTTCTTCGAAGAGATCTGCAAGTTCCGCGCGGCGCGGCGCATCTATGCGCGGCGCATGCGCGAACGCTATGGCGCGAAGGACTCGCGTTCGTGGACCTTGCGCTTTCACACGCAGACTGCCGGCTGCAGCGCGACGGCGCAGCAACCCGAGAACAACATCGTTCGCGTCGCGTATGAAGCGATGGCTGCGGTGCTCGGCGGCACGCAGTCGCTGCACACGAACTCAATGGATGAAGTGCTCGCGCTGCCGACCGAAAAGTCCGTTGAGATCGCGCTGCGCACGCAGCAGGTCCTCGCCTACGAGACCAACGTTACCAACGTCGTCGATCCGCTGGGCGGTTCGTATTTCGTCGAAGCATTGACCGACGAGATGGAAAAGCAGGCTGAAGATTATTTTCGGCAGATCGACGACTACGGCGGCGTCATCGAAGCGATCGAAGCGGGCTTCTTCCAGCATGAGATCGCCGACGCGTCGTACCGTTACCAGCGCTCGCTCGAAACCAAAGAGCGGATCATCGTCGGCGTCAACGCCTTCGAGCGGGAGGAAGCGGCCGAAGACATGAACTTGCTCAAGATCGGACGCGACATCGAACTCGGTCAAGCGCGCGCGGTGCAAGACGTCCGTGCGAGCCGCGATGGGGCGGCCGTACAGCGCGCGCTCATCGACCTCAAATGTGCCTGCAGCGATGAATCGCGCAACGTGATGCCTCCGCTGATCGATGCGGTCAATGCGCTCGCTACCGAAGGCGAAATCGTGCAAGCGATGGTCGAGGTGTACGGCCGCTACACCGAGCGGGCGGCGTTCTGATGGGCTCTTGCATGCGCCGCTTTGGCATTGCACCGGCGACGCTCTTTGCTGTTGCGGTTGCCTTCGGCGCCTTAACACTCCGGGCCGGAGCGGCCGATGTCCCCACCGTTCCGATCGGCGTCACGATTCCGACCGCGCTAAGTGCCACGGTCTCATCGCAGACGGCACATCGGGGAGATCCGTTCACGTTCGTGACGACGCAGGACGAAAATCTGGGCGGTGTCAGTGTTCCGAAAGGGACGCCCGGCGTCGGCCGCATTGCCGCCGTCGCCAAGGCGTACAAGGGCCATAACGGCAGCGTCAGTCTGCAAGCTGATATGCTGCAGCTTTCCGGCGGTAGGACGGTGTGGGTCAACATCGGGTCGGGCGCCCTGCGGGGCCACTACGCGAACAAGCACGTCTTCCCGTATGTCGTGCCGATTCCGCCGTTGATCTTTCCGGGCGCCGTCTTCACGCGCACCGGCGACCTCGTACTCGACGCCGGCACGAAGTTCGCCGTCGTAACGACCGCCCCGCGCCGTGCGCTCGCGCCGCTCGTCGGCGGCGCGGCACCGGCAGGCCCCGTGCCGTCCTCGCCCGCTTCAACGCCGTTTCCTACCACGTCGCCCGTGCCGCTGCTTCCGCCGTCGCCTGCGGCCTCCGCATCGGCGCCGCCGCAACCGTCGCCTTCGCCATGATTGCTCGTCGCGCTGCGGCGAGCGTCGTTGCAATGTTGGTCGCGGCGCTTCCGGCATCGCGCGCGCTCGCTGTCGATCATGTGTTATCGAACATTCCGGGCGTGGCGATCGCCGTACGACTTACCGAACGACTGTCGTCGCAGGAGGCGACCGCTGGCCAGCACTTCGGGTTTGCGACGACCAAAGACGTTACGGTCAACGGCGCCGATGTGCCGAGCGGCACGCCGGGCGACGGGGTCGTCGTACTCGCGCAGTCGGGCCGCGGCCGCAATCCGGGCAAACTCGAACTCGCCGTTCGCGCGCTGCACCTACACGACGGCCGCACGATCCTGGTCGGTCTGGCACTAAGCGAAGCCGGCGCAAAGAACGCCGACGATGCGCCGGGCCCCGCGCGGTTCGCCCTTCCGACGATCGTCGGCGCGGTCGTCTTCGGCGGCGTCACTCGCGACAACAACGTCGTTTACGAAAAAGGCACGACGTTCACGGTCATCGTTCCGCCGCAGGCGACGGCCCAGCCGGCGCCGTCGCCCCCAGCACGGTAAGGCCGCCTTAGCGGGTCGTCGTCATTGCGAGGCTCCGCCGGAGTCGTCTACGAACAGAACTCGATATGGCTAGCGACCGGCCTTTACGGATCATCGTCGCCAAGGCGGGGCTCGACGGGCACGACCGAGGTGCGAAGGTGATCGCTCGCGCGCTGCGCGATGCGGGCATGGAAGTCATTTATACCGGGCTCTTTCAGAGGCCCGAGCAGATCGTGCAGACGGCGATTCAGGAGGATGCCGACGGCATCGGACTCTCGATTCTCTCGGGCGCGCACATGACGCTGTTTCCGGCGGTGCTCAAGCAGCTCGCCGAGCAGGATGCAAGCGACGTCGTCTTCTTTGGCGGCGGCACGATCCCACCCGACGACGCGCGCGAACTCAGGAAGCTCGGCGTGCGTGAAATTTTTACGCCCGGCGCGCCGCTCTCGCAGATCATCGAGTTCGTGCAGCGCGAGTGCGGTCACCGGCGCGAACTGGTCGGGTAGCTTTATAATCGAGCCTTCGACCGGGTCTGAACCGGCGCACGTCCGGACGCGCGTTGCGCCGTCGCCGACGGGCGATCCCCACGTCGGTACTGCTTATGCGGCGCTCGTCAATTATTGCTTCGCCAAGCAGCACGTAGGCGAGTTCGTGCTGCGTATCGAGGACACCGATCGCAACCGCAGCACGCAAGCGTCGGAAGTCGTAATCCTCGATGCTCTGCACTGGCTCGGCTTATCGTGGGACGAAGGCCCCGACATCGGCGGCCCGCTCGGTCCTTACCGTCAGAGCGAGCGGCTGGAAATATACGAACGCCACGCCCGCATGCTGCTCGACGGCGGCCATGCCTTTCGCTGCTTCTGCACGCCTGAGCGGCTCGCTCACATGCGCGCTGAGCAACGCGCGCGCAGCGAGCCTCCGGCCTACGACGGGCGCTGCTTGACGTTGACGCAAGCCGAGGTCACAGCGAACGAAAGTGCAGGCTTGCCCTTCGTCGTCCGTCTGCGCGTGCCGCGCGAAGGGACTGCGTGCATCGACGATCTTTTGCGTGGGCCGATCGAATTCGAGTGGCGCACCGTCGACATGCAGGTACTCGTCAAGAGCGACGGTTGGCCGACGTACCACCTGGCGAATGTCGTCGACGACCATCTGATGGCGATCTCGCACGTCATGCGCGGCGAAGAATGGATTTCTTCGGCACCAAAGCATCTGTTGCTCTATCGCGCATTCGGATGGGAGATGCCGCAGATCGCACATCTGCCGCTGCTGCGCAACGCGGACAAATCGAAACTCAGCAAGCGGAAAAATCCAACCGGCATCCTGTTTTACGAGCGCATGGGTTACCTGCCCGAAGCGCTGACGAACTTCCTTGGACTTTTCTGCGTTCCGCCGCTCGCCGGCGAAGAACTGATGAACCTGCCGACGATGGTCGAGCGCTTCGGGCTCTCGCACATCTCGCTCGGCGGCCCCGTCTTCGATGTCGCGAAACTCGATTGGCTCAACGCTCGCTACATTCGCGAAACGCTCGACGTGGCGCAGCTGATGGAGCGCGTTCGCGCGTGGGCGCTCAACGAGCGTTATCTCGGCGCGATTGCGCCGCTCGCGCAGACCCGTATCGAACGTCTCTCGGACCTCGGTCCGCTGTGCGCATTTTTCTTTGCGGGTCGCCTCGACGTTCCCCTCGAGGCGCTTCGCGCCGGTAAGCTCGACGACGTCGCGTTGCGTAAAGCCTTCGTGCTTGCCACGGCGGCATTCGATGCGTTGCCGGTGTGGGAATTCGCAGCGATCGAGGGAGCGGTCCGGCACGTGGCCGAACTGCTCGGAGCCAAACTGCGCGACGTGGTTCGCCCGTTCTACGTCGCGGTGACGGGTACGCCGCAGTCGGTCCCGCTATTCGATGCGATGGTGCTGCTGGGGCGCGATCTCGTTCGCGAGCGGCTTCGCGTCGCATTGCAAACGTTGGGGGGCGCCGGCAAGGCCGAAAGCGAGGCGTGGAAGCGTGAGCTGGAGTCGAGAGCCGCCGATGGAGAGGTGACATGAACGTCCGCGTCCGTGCCGTCGTTCTGGCCGCCGGCAAAGGCACGCGCATGCGCAGTTCCCGTCCGAAAGTGCTGCACGATTTGTGCGGCAGACCGTTACTGTGGCACGTGCTGCGGGCGCTGCGCGATGCCGAGATCGCCGAAGTCGTCGTCGTTACGAATGCCGAGGTCTTGCCGCACGTTGAGGCGATTGCGCGCGATGCCGGGCACGCCGCCACCTATGCCGTCCTGCAAGAGCCGCAGCTCGGCACAGGCCATGCCGTGCAGATCGCGCTCGCGCATCTCGAGGCGAGCGGTAAAGCACGAGTGCTGGTTCTCAACGGCGACCTGCCGCTCGTCCAAGCCGAGCTCATCGGCCGGACGCTGCTCGACGAGTGCGCGTTAGCGCTCGTCACCGCGCGTATGCCGTTGCCCTCGAGCTATGGCCGGGTCGTGCGCGAGGGCGAACGCGTCGCGCGCATCGTCGAGGCCCAAGACGCGACGGGCGACGAACTCGCGCTCGACGAGATGAACGCCGGGTTGTACTCCTTCGACGAACCGAAGCTGCGCAACACGATTGCCGAACTACGGCCCGACAACGCCCAGCGCGAATACTATCTCACGGACACGATCGGTGCGCTCGTGCGTGCAGGCGAACGCGTCTTACCGGTCGATGCGGGCGACCATCGCAGCGTGCTCGGCGTCAACGATCGAGTCGAGCTTGCGGCTGCGGCAACGGCGTTGCGGCGGCGTCTGTGCGAGCAGCACATGCGCGCGGGCGTGACGATTGCGGATCCGGCGACGACGTATCTCGAACCCGATCTCGAACTCGCGGCCGACGTGACGGTTCATCCGAATACGTCGATCGGCGGCCGCTCGCGCGTCGGTCCACATAGCGAGATCGGGCCCAACGCCCGTCTTCGCAATGCCCGGATCGGCGAGCACGCGGTCGTCACCGACAGCATCGTGGTCGACAGCGTGCTCGGTGACTTCGTACTCGTGGGCCCGTGGGCGCACGTGCGCGGCAAGAGCACGATCGGCACGGGCGGCCGCATCGGGAATTTCGTCGAAGTAAAAAAGGCCGATCTCGCGGCGGGCGTCAAAGCGGCCCACCTCAGTTACATCGGCGATGCGAACGTCGGCGAACGTTCCAATATCGGCGCTGGCACAATTACGTGCAACTACGACGGCACGCAAAAACATCGCACGACGATCGGCAAAGATGCGTTCATCGGCTCGAATTCATCGCTCGTCGCGCCGCTGAAAATCGGTGACCGTGCCGCCACGGGAGCGGGCACCGTCGTGATTCGCGACGTGGCGCAGGGCGAGCGCGTCGTCGGCAATCCGGCTCGCGTGCTGCCGGAAAAGACAGGGTAGGGCAGGCAGCCGACGTCGGCGCTCCCGCTGGTACGCAAGGGGATGCTACGCGGGTGCAATCGAGGAAAACGTCGCCGGGCCTCAAGCGGCACTTCCAGCGCATCATCACGTAAAGCCGGGATCATACTATCACTATGATCCCGAGTCCAGCCCAAGCGCGTCAAGAGAGGACCGGGCATACGATGCGCGCTGCAAAGCCGCTGACGAATGCAACGCGGCCGCAACAAAACTCGCTAGCGTCGCCGTCACTCGTCGCATCCAGGCCCGACGTGTAGGAGGGCGGTTCCGGCGCGAGAAGCGGTCGGACATGGCGCTCAAAGTCGTTTTGCTCGCGAACTCGCCGCATCCGGAGCAGTCCGTTGCCACCGCAGCCCGCAACTGTTATAGCCCCCGCGACATCGAGACGATCGACGAAGGTTGGACGCCCCAAGAGATCGAGGCCATGGTCGGACGCGTGCGCGATGCGGGCCACCTTTCGACCTTTGAGCACACGATGTTTACATTCGGAGTCTCGGGCGTGTCGCGTGCGCTCACGCATCAACTCGTCCGTCACCGTCACATGTCGTTCGAACAGAAGAGCCAACGTTACATCAAAATCAAAGGTCCGTTCGAGTACGTTACAGCCCCTTCGATTGCCGCGAGGCCGGAGACCAAAGCAAAATACGACGCTCTGATGGCCGAGATCGCGACCTTCTACGCAGATGCGCTCGCCGCCGGCACCCCGGCCGAGGACGCACGCTTTGCACTGCCCAACGCCGCCGAGACGCAGATCGTCGTCACGGCTAACGCGCGTGCGTTGCTCGACTTTTTCACCTTGCGGACGTGCAATAACGCTCAGTGGGAAATCCGCGAACTCGCCTTCGCAATGTTGCGTTTAGCCAAACGCGCGGCACCTGCGCTCTTCGTGCGCGCCGGCGCGACCTGCGTGCGCGGCTACTGCAACGAGCCCAACGGCCCTGAATGCCCGCGCTATATCGTCGTCAAGAATCCGGTCGCCGCTCGTCGGCGTGCGGGTCTTGACGAAGACGGTCCGCGGCGCGCGAGTAGCGAGATCGTCGCCGATCAGCAAACCGCGGCCCTTGCCGGTTGAACGGCGCACGATAGCGCTGCGCGAATCACCGAAGGCCGAACGCAGCGGGTTCGGCGAAAGCGAGTCCCAAGGAGAATAACGCATATGACCGTCAACAGGGGCCGGACCTCGCGATCGTCGCGGACTTCGGCTTTAAAGGTCGGCGACGTCGCGCCGGACTTCGAGTTGAAGTCGCACGATGGCGGAAACGGAAACCTGTCGCAATTCCAGGGCCAAAAGAACGTCGTCCTGGCGTTCTATCCGTTTGCATTTTCGGAGGTTTGAACCAGCCAGCTGCGCTCGTACGAGGAGAATCTCGCTCGTTTCGAAGCGCACGATGCTCAGGTTCTGGGCATATCGATCGACCACACGTACGCTACGGCAGCGTGGGCGAAGGCGCTCGGCGGCCTCACGTTTCCTCTTCTCAGTGATTTCTTTCCACACGGCGCCGTGGCCCAAGCGTACGGTGTCTTCCGGTCCGAGGGCATGGCCGAGCGGGCCGTCATCCTCGTCGATAAATCTGGACGGATCCGTTACATCGACGTTCACGAGATCTCGGAATGGCCCGATGAGGAGCCGCTCTTCGACGAACTGCAGAAGCTTTGATCGGCTAAATGCCGAGCGTTTTACATTGCGCTTGGGCCTTCTAATCGTTGTGCTGTTCGGCGTGCTGGCGCTCCGGCCGACGGGCGTGATGTGTGCACCGAACAGCGTCGACCGTCGCGTCAGCGCCATCCCCGCGCGAATTTTGCTCACGGCGCCCCTCGATCGCCTGATCGATAGGCGCCGGCAGCTGGTTTCGCAGCGCCTCCGGCGTTACGACCGGCCGCTTTTCATCGTGTGGGCCCTCTCGCAGATCGCCGCCTTTTTTGCGCTCTGGACCGGTGGTTACGCTGCTCGTTTGCGTGATGCGGTCCGGCGGCGCGTGCGCTACATATTCGCGGTCCGTTTCGTGTTCGGCGCTCTGCTCGCGTACATCGCGGGCGTTGCCTCGTTCCCGGCCGCGTTCGCACATTGGCGCATCGATCTTGCACTCGGCACGGCGCTCGAGACGACGGCCGGCTGGGTGCGCGACGGTTTCGTCAATGCGACCGTCGATGCAGTGGTGGTCGGTTTGGTCGTCGCCGCGATCTTCGCGCTGGTCGACCGCACGCGCGTCTGGTGGATCTATGCAACGATCGGACTGTTTGTCGTGACCTTGCTGCTCGCGTTCATCGAACCGATCACCGTCGCGCCGCTGTACAATCGCATTCGGCCATTGGCGCTGCATGCGTCGATTCGTAGACCACTCGACGCGCTCGCCAAGCGCGCCGGCATCGTTGGTGCGCCGCTCGAGGTGAGTGACACGTCGCGCCGTTCCCGTGCGATATCCGCCGACATTGCGGGTTTCGGCACGACGAAACGCATCGTGCTCGGCGACGAACTTCTCGCCGACGCCACGCAAGGCGAGGTGTTGTTCCTCGCGGCGCGGGAGTTCGGACACTACGCCCATGGTGACGATTTTCGGCTGTCGCTGTTCTGGACGTTCCTGTTCATCATTGCGACCGCCCTCGCGGTCCTGATCGCCGATCGAATCCCCTTTCGCCGCGACGATGATTCCTTGGCCCGGCTTCCGCTAGTTTTTGCCTTTATGGGAATCGGCGGTCTCGTGCTGACGCCGGTGTATAACGGGTATTCGCGCAACTTAGAATCGCGCGCTGACGCGTACGGGCTGGCACTCACGGAAAATCGCTCAGCCGCCGTGCGCGCCTACGTGCGAATCGCCGACGAAACGCTAGCGCCGCTCTGTCCCTCGCGTGCCGTGCGGCTCTACTTCTACAACAGCCCGCCACTCGGGACGCGGATCGCGAAGGCGGCGCAGCACCCGAATCCGTGTCCGTGAGCGTCGCGGCGCCGGAGGAGTTGCAGCCGTTGCAGCCTCCTCGTTGCACGTGGGCACGGACGCCGGCGTCGATCGCCTATCACGATCGCGAATGGGGCACGCCGGTTCATGACGAACGCGCGCTCTTCGAATTGCTCGTGCTCAAGGGCGCCCAGGCCGGTCTTTCGTGGGAGACGATCCTTGCCAAACGGGCGGCGTATCGCGCGGCGTTTGCCGGCTTTGAGCCCGAGCGGGTTGCTGCCTTCGGCGATGCCGACGTAGCGCGGCTTCTCGCCGACGCGGGCATCGTTCGTAACCGCGCGAAGATCGGCGCGGCCATCACGAATGCGCGCTGCGTGCTGGAGATCGCGGCCGAGCACGGAAGCTTTGCAGCATATCTCTGGCATTACGTCGACGGCACCCCGTTACGCAACCGCCCGCGCCGCAGCGAAGACGTGCCGACGACGACGCCCCTCGCCGAAAAACTGTCGCGGAATCTCCGCTCGAGCGGCTGCCGTTTCGTCGGGCCGACGATCGTTTATAGTTTCATGCAGGCCGTCGGTCTGGTCGACGACCATCTCGCAACGTGCTTCCGAGCTGTTATCTAAAGCAGCTCACCGTAGCCAGACTTGACTCCGTACGAGGGTACGGGATGTACACTGACGAGGAACTAGGCCAGAAGATGACGGTTGCAGCGATGCAGATGGCCGACATGAAGGTGGTGGGCGCAACGATCGTAGCGGGTATGGATACGGCGCCAGTCCTTGAGCTGCCGGCCGTCCGATGCGCCTTCAGATAGGTCGCATCTATCATCGACTGATCAAGCTTGCCGCCCTTCGTTGCCAGGGCCGCGAAAATCTTGTTGAACACGCCGGGCCGGCTCCAAGGGATGAAGCGGTTGCAGATCGTCTTCGGCGGCCGGTACTCGGCTGGCGCATCGCGCCATCGCAGACCGTTCCTGATCACGAAGAGGATGCCGCTGATGATCCGCCGATCATCGACCCGCGGAATGGCCGCTGTGATCGACCGATCGGGACGCCTTTACCTCCCGCATGACGATAATGATGCCTGGTCGTATCCATGTGATCGTCTGACTGTTTCAAGCGGGCTACACATCTGTTGACCTCGTCACGTCACCGCAAGCAGTTTGATAGGTCGGGACCCTAGTTATGCGAGCGATCGGAAAGCTCGCCGAGGCGGCGAGTGTCAGCATCGAACAAGCTCTTCGACGCCTCCACGTCACCGCAAGATGCCTTACAAGTATGCGTTAGGATTTATGAGGCGTAGATTCGGCGACGCGGCGATGAACTGTTGCATGAGATATTCGTGTCCCTGGCCGTAGAGAATCAACACGCGCTCGTGAGGCCCGTGGATCAGGCGCGCTAGGTTCGCAAAAAGGCGCAGATTGCGAGCATACCAGTCCGTAAGTAGGGTCGGCCCCACCGGGTGGGACGCGTCTCCGATGCGATCTTCGTACATATAGCACGCTGCACTGTCGCGTACGATTGCGGGCTCGTTGATGTATCGCAACACGTCTCCCAAAGTTCCGGTTCGGAGCAGGCCGCGTTCGTGCGCAATCACCCGGCGATTCAATCGATCGCACGCATCTAGTAACGCTCGCTGGCCGTGCTCGTTCGCATAGTCGACGACGGCATCGTACGGGAAACCGTTAAAATAGTCGATGTCCTGTATCTCGCGTACCTTGGCCGTTTTTGCTACGCGAAAACCGATCTGGTATGGCTCATCGGCCGGCAGAATGAACCGACCGCGGAGGAACTGGCGGTAATGCTCGGACAGCATGCTTGTGCCGTGCGTTCGCTCGACCACGACGATGGTCGGACGAAAGCGGGCGAGCGTACCGCTGATGCCGGCTATTTCGGTCTGCCGCTTCTTCGTGAGCACGTTTCCCACACTGACGTTATAAACGTTCGCCCGTGATACGAAATGCTGCATGCCGACGAACAACACCGGAGTACGTGGAACTACTGCAGCCTGTGTTGGGATGCGTGCGGCAAGAAAAAATGCGGCGCACAAAACGACCGTCACGAGCGCGATATACCACTGCGGCCGGTAAAGTCCAATCGATGCCATGGCGCGGCTGTACGGCAGTCGTCGCCGCTTCCCTTGGAGCGGATTCGAGTTCGCCGTTCACTGCTCGTGTGCGGCCGCACCGAGAGCTAAACGACGGTCTCGCCGTCCGGCTCTAGACTAGTGGCCCGGCAGGGCTCGCCCGATAACGTCACCGACCGAACTCGCGGGTGTGAAGCCAGACGGTGCTTGAAAATCGGTTTCTGCGGGAGTCTGTTTGCTCACTTGCGTGGCGTCGGCGCGCAGCGATACGTTCGTAACATACTTGTTCGAGAAGCTCGCCGTCAGTTGCACCGGGACGCCATCGAGGTCGTCGGCGAACTGGATCGTGCCGTGCGCGTCGGTTCGCTCGCCGTTAGCCGCCGTTCGCGTGAATTCATAATTCAGTCCGGTCGCGGGATGACCGTCGATGCTGCCGTGGCCGGCGAGCGACAACGAAATGTTGAGCGCAGCCAGATCGCGTAACGACCGTTCGAAGCCGAAGGGATTGGACGCCGTCGAAGCACTTGGGCTGGGCGCAGGCGACGCTGACGTCTTTGCGCCGAAGGTCGTCGTGTAGTACTTACGCGTCGTATTCGACCACACGGTATAACGCGTACCGCTCGAATCGATCACGATTGTGGCGCCCCCGGGCGGAAACAGCTGCGTCGCGAGCGCGCTGCCCACGGCACCGGCGCCCGGTAGTGCAACGTCGATGATATCGAGCCGGAACAGCGAGCCGCGCTGTTCGAAGGCAACGTGCGCGCCGACGTCGACCGGCGTCGACGTGTGGGGAAGCGGAGCACGCACGACGAGCGTTCCCTTACCGACGTAACCGCTCGCCGCAGGCGCGGCAGCATGCGCCGAAAACGCGGGGACGAACGACATGATGACGACCGCTGTGAAGCCAACCGCCGCGCACCTCGGCGGGATGACCGTGCCGCGCCAGACTTTCACGATGCGCGCGACGGTTCTTCGCCGGGCGACGGCGCGGCCGAACGCCAAGCGTTGACATACTGGATGGCGGCGTCGAGGTCGCCGCTAAGCCAGCGCTCGATACCGTCGGCGGCAACATCGATCAGCATCGGCAACTCGCGTTCTTCGCCGGAGTCGAAGGTCGAGAGCACGTAGTCGACGGCGTCGCTGCGGCCACGACCGATTCCGATGCGCAACCGCGGAAAGTTTTCCCCAAAGCGCTCGATGATCGATTTGAGGCCGTTGTGACCTCCGCTTCCGCCGCCGGCGCGCATGCGCAATCTTCCGAACGGAAGATCGAGATCGTCGCTGACGACGAGGACGTCGGAGGGTAATGTCTTCCACCAGGCAGCGGCGGCCGCGATCGGATTGCCGCTTTCGTTCATGTACGAAAGCGGTTTGAGCAACAGCACGGCGTGTTGCGCAACGTGTGCTTGCAGGGCTGCGTTCTTCGACCTCCACCGCGGGGCGCCGAAGCGGCGCGCGACTTCGTCGGCGACGCGGAAGCCGACGTTGTGTCGCGTCCGCTCGTACTCGGAACCAGGGTTCCCGAGCCCTGCCACGATGCGCGTCCCGGTCGCGGGCGTGCTACTCGGCAGCCGGCTCGCCGACGAGCGCCGGTTCTGCGGCCGGCGCCGGTGCGGCTTCCTCGGCCTCCGCCGCCGTACGCGACGCCTCGATCGAGATCAGCACGGTCGCAGGATCCATCTCGAGCTTGAGGCCGGCAGGCAGCTGCAGATCGCCCGCCGTGAAGTGTTGGCCGATGACGAGCGCCGTCACGTCGGCTTCGAGCGTTTCGGGCAACGCGTTTGCTCGCCCCGAGACGTCCACGGTGTGTAACACGATGTCCATCACACCGCCGGCATTCTTGACGCCCTCGGCGACGCCGACGGCGACAAGCGGCAGCGACGCATCGATCTCTTCGGTCGCGCTCACGCGCTGCAGATCGGCGTGGACGACGCGGCGCGTGATCGGATCGCGTTGTACCTCACGCACGAGAGCCGTGTCGGGCGCGCCGCCGTCGAGCGTGATGTCGAGCAGCTGATTTTTTCCGCCCGCGTGCAGCATCGCATCGAAGGCCTTGGCGTCCAGTGCTACCGCCATCGGCGCGGAGCCGTGTCCGAAGAGCGAGGCCGGAATTTGTCCCGCGCGGCGCAGTGCGGTCGACGCCGTCGAACCGGTCTTCGTTCGGGTGGATGCCGTTAAGGCGTTGGTCGTGGTTGCCATGTCTCCAGATTATCCTGTCGCCGTTACGGCGGGGGCAGCGGGGGTGAAAAGATCGGGCAGTCCGATTGGGCCGAGGGTCGGTGGCTCATCGTCCTTCGCGAACAGTTCGGAAACCGAGCGGTTGGCGGTGATGCGTTTGATTGCATCGGCGAGGATCTGCGCGATCGAGAGAACGCGAAACTTAGGTCCAAGAATCGCCTCGATGTTCGGCACGGTGTTCGTGACGATGATCTTCTCGATCGGCGATTCGTTGAGCACGCGCACCGCATCGCCGGCGAAAATGCCGTGCGTTGCGCAGGTATAGACGCCGGTCGCGCCGCGCCGGCGCAAGGCCTCCGCGGCTTTGGCAAGCGTACCGCCGGTCGAGATCATATCGTCGACCACGACGGCCGTCTTGCCCGCCACGTCGCCGACGATCTCGGTCACCTCGGACACGTCGGGCTCCGGCCGGCGTTTGAAGACGATGGCGAGCGTCGAGCGCAGTTTCTTGGCGAAGGTTTCGGCCCGCGGCACACCGCCCGCATCGGGCGACACGACGACGATCTGATTGCCTTCGAGACCCTGACCTTTGAGGTACGAACAGAGCGTCGGCGCAGCCAACAGATTGTCGACGGGCAGATCGAAGAACCCCTGAATCTGCGCCGCGTGCAGGTCGAGGGTTACCAGGCGAGCGGCACCGGCCTTCTCGATGAGGTTGGCGACCAACTTGGCCGAGATCGGTTCACGTCCTTTGCTCTTCTTATCTTGCTTCGCATAGCCGTAGTACGGCACGACGGCGGTGATTCGATAGGCTGACGCGCGCCGCAGGGCGTCGATCATGATGAGCAGTTCCATCAACGAATCGTTGACCGAATTGCCGTTCGGGGCGCGGCAAATGGACTGTATGACGAACACTTCGGCGCCGCGCACGTTCTCGCGTATCTCGATGCGGCACTCTTCGTTCTTGAACTTGTCGACGAGCGCATTGCCCAGGCGCGTTTCCATGCGCTGCGCGATCTCGCGGGCTAGGCCGAAGTTCGAGTTTCCGCTAAAGAGTAAGGGCTTCTGGATGGCCGACACACTCCTACCTTCCGGGGAGACCGCAGTCTCACGACGATGGGTGGCTTGTACCGGTCATTTTCCCCGCGAGCGGCGCGATCACCCTTGGAGCGCGGGTTCTCGCGCACGGCCCTCGGGAATTTCGCCGTCCTTCGGGGGCGCCGCGCGATCCTTGCCGCGCTCCTTGGTCTTCGCCGCGACGTGCTTGGGCGCAATCCAGAGGTAGGCGATCGGCACGAGTAACAGCGTCAGAACGAGCGAACTGAAGACGCCGCCGATGATCACGATACCGAGGCTCGCGCGGGACTGGGAGCCTGGTTCGAGCGCGATCGCGAGCGGCAGGTTGCCGAGCATGACCGAGACGCTCGTCATCACGATCGGGCGGAACCGCACCTTCGCGCTATCGAGGATCGCTGCCAGTTTTTCTTCACCGCGTGCGCGGAGCGTGTTCGCGTAGTCGACGAGCAGGATACCGTTCTTGGTCGCGATGCCGACCAGCAGAATCGTGCCGATCAACGAAAAGAGGTTGAGAGTTTTGTGGGTGAGGACGAGAGCACCGAGCGCACCGACCGCCGCCACCGGCACCGAGAAAAGGATGACGAAGGGCGTCCGGTAGCTGTTGTAGAGTGCGACCATCAGCAAGAAGACGAGGATCACGGAGACGATCAGCGACGAGCCCAGGCCGCGCAACGTTTGCCCCATGAAGTCCTGTTGGCCGAGCGGCGCCGGTTTGACCGCGATGTTCGGCGGAAGATTGAGGTCCGCGAGCTTGCGTTGGAAGGCGTTCTCCACGTTCGAGAGCGAGGCGCCGGGCAAGACGTTGGCGTCGACGTGAATGACGGTGTTGCGATCGGTTCGCGTGATCAGGGGCGATGTCGGGGTCGAGCGGAACGTTGCGAAGTCGCCAAGGTGCACGATCGAGCCGTTGTCGGCACGCAGCGGCAGCACTTTGAGGCTGTCGAGCTCATGCTGATCTTTGAGCGGATAAATGACTTGGACTTGCTCGAGCCCTTGCGGCGTCTCGAACTGTGTTGCGACGTCGCCGCCGAACGCGGCGCCGGCGGCCTGCGCGGCGCCCGCGAGGCCGATGTCGAGTGCCTGCATTTTCGTGCGATCGAACTCGACGCTGACTTGCGGCGCGAGACTGGTGCCGGTGCTGTTGACGCTCGTTGCGCCCGGGATCGTGCGTAAGGTCGCGAGCACTTTTTGAGCCGCGTCGGTCGGATCGCCGCCGGTCAAGTCAGAAACCAGGAAGTCGATCGGCTGTTTGTTTCCGCCGGTGGTTCCCGTCGACGGAACGACGACCGTCGTCGCCTGTGGCGCGATACGGCGCGCATCCTTGCGAAACGCGTCGACCCAAAACGTGGTCGGATGCTTGCGGCCGTCGCGCAGGAAGATCGTAATTTGCCCGACGTTTCCTTCGAGCACATAACCGCCGAACGCCGCAGAGTAGCCTCCCGCCGTGGTCGCTTCGGCGGCCACGTCGGGCGAAGCTTCGACCGCATGTTCGAGTTTGTAGGCCCCGTCGCGCACTTTGGTGAGCGGTGTGCCGATGGGATACGTCATCTGAATGTAGAGTTGACCACGATCGGTCGGCGGGATGAATTCCTCGCCCACGACCCCGAGCGGCACGAGCAGCATCGCTCCGCCGAACGACAGCACGCAAAAAGCCACGACGAGCCAGCGGTTGTGCAGGGCCCACGGCAGTGCGCGAGAGGCGTACCAGTTGCGTAGCCCATCGAAGCCGCGCGTGAAGCAATCGATGAAAAACGGCGGTTTCCATTTCGATTTGAGGGCCCATAGGCCGGCCAAGGTCGGCGTGACCGTGAAGGAGACGAAGAGCGACGTGAGCGTCGAAATCACGACGACCATCGCGAACTCGACCAGATTGCGTCCGACCTGCCCGCTGATGAAGGCGATCGGCAGAAAGACGACGACGTCGATGAGCGTGATGACGACCGCCGCCGCACCAATTTCTTCGCGGCCTTCGATGGCGGCTTGTGTCGGCTCCTTATGATATTCGTCGAAGTGACGTTCGATGTTTTCCAGCACGACCGTGGAGTCGTCGACGAGAATTCCGATCACAAGCGACATCCCGAGCAGCGAGATCGTATCGAGCGTGAAGCCGAACAGCCGCATGGCCGTCATCGCGATAGCAAGCGACGTGGGGATCGAAACGCAAACCACGAGCGCATTGCGCCACGAGCGCAGAAAGAACACCATCCCGATTGCCGTCAACAGGACCGCTTCGCCGATCGTCCGCGTGACGAGCGCGATCTGCTGCTGACTGAACGTCGACTGTACGTTTAGGATTTTGAAATAGACGGCCGGGAATTGTTTGCGCAACTCCGGTAGCGCGTGCAACACGTTGTCCGAAGCGACGACTTCGCTTGCCGTCGACGATTTTTGAATCGAAAAGAAGAGGCCGGGCTGGCCGTCGATTTGAGCGTACTGACGGCGCGGTTCGTAGCCGGCGATGACGTTCGCCACGTCGACGATGCGCCGTACGGAATCGCTTGCGGTCCACGGGTCGACCGCGCCGGGCAGCGCCGTAATGCCTCCGAGCCCGTTTGGGTCCGTCGTTCCCGCAGCGCCCCTGGGCGCGACGTTGGTCGTCCCGCTCGTCTGGATCGGGAGCCGGGCGACGGTGTCGACGTTGGTAATGTCGCCGCGCACGTCGATCGTCGTCTCGCGATCGGGTTCGTACGCGATCCCGCCCGGAACGCGCGTGTTTCCGCTCGACACCGTCGCGATCACATCGTTGAGCGTAAGGCCGGAGGCCACGAGTTTAACCGGATCGACTTCGATCTCGTAGGCGGGGGTCACGTCGCCGCCGACGTTGGCGTACGAAACGCCTGGAATCTGCTCGAAGCGCGGCACGATGACGTTGTCGGCGTACAGCGACAACTGCCCGGGCGACAGGCTGCGCGAGAACAAGGCGAGCGTGACGATCGTCGATTCGGAGGGATCGCGTATGTTGATGGAGGGCGGCGTGAGGTTCGTAGGGAGCTCGCGCTCGGCCGCCTGCAAGTCTTTCTGCGTCAGCGCGAGATCGGTTGCGATGTCGGAATCGATCGTATAGGTGGCGGAGATCGTCGCGCGGCCCTGTTGGATCGTCGAATTGAACGTCTGCAGGTTGCTCGTACCCGCAAGGTTTTGTTCGATCGGCGCGACGATGTTGTCGCGCATCTCGGTCACCGACGCGCCGTTGTAGCTGACCGAAATCGACACGGTCGGTTGGCTGACGTTGGGAAAGAGCTGCTTGACGATCTGCATCGTCGAGATCACGCCCGCGAAGAGCATCAACGCCACCAGCACGAAGACAAGCGTGGGGCGGCGGACGAAAAGCCGAGTCAGGCTTATGGCGCCTGCACCGATTCAGCGAAGCTCAATCTCATTACCGGACGGCCACGCGTTGACCGTCGCCGACGCTCGTCTGCCCGTCGGCGACGACGCGCGTCCCGGCCCCGAGGCCCGTCACGACGGCTTGCCGTCCGTCGTCGGCCATGAGCGCGACCGGTCTTCGTGCGCACGGTATCGTGTTTGTCGACGATCATCACCGCGTCGTGCGAATCGCTCGTGAACGCCGTTTCCGGAATGCGCACGCCGCGCACTGCGGGTAGCACGACGTCGCCGGCGACGACCATGCCGGGCCGCAGCTTTCCGGTTGCGTTCGGCAGCAGCACTTTGACTTGGAAATCGGTCGAGCCCGGATTGATCTGGTTTAGCACGCCGACGACCCTTCCGCGTAGCGCCGTGTGCGAGACGTCGCTAGCCGAGATGCGAGCGGTCGTACCGTCCGCAATGTCGGCGACTTGCGCACCCGAACCACGCAAGACCGCATAAACCGGATCCGTCTGCTGCAAGGTGAAAAGCTGCCGCGTTCCCGGATACTCGCCGGGGTTGAGATTTCGGTTGACGACGACGCCGTCGATCGGCGAGACGATGGTCGCTTTTGCGATCTGAGTGCGAACTTGCTGCGCTTGCGCGAGGGCGACTTGCTCGGTTGCGCGCGCTTGTGCGACCGAGGACGATTGCAAGCCCGGCGCCTGCAGGTTCGGGCCGTTGGCCTGTTGCGCCGAGATGTTGCTCAAGAGGTTCGCTTGGGTGGAGCGAACCGCTTGCTGATCGTTGCTCACGAGCGCCGTCTGTTGTGCAACCTGTTGCGCCGAAATGTATCCGTGAATCAGCAGCTGCCGATAGCGCTCGAGATCGACGGTGTCGCGCGCGAGTGTTTCCTGCGCTTGGCGCACGCCGGCCGTTGCTCCGCGCACCGATTGCTCGCTCTGCGTGATCGAGAGGTTCCCGGCGTAGGCGGTATGCGTCGCGCTTGCTGCGTCGCTGTTCGCTTGCGCGAGATCGGCGGCGAGCGTCGCCTGCAGATCGGCGGTGTCGAGCACCGCGAGTACCTCGCCGCGCGCGACGTGGTCGCCCTCGCGGACGTTGACGGCGTCGGCCGGTTCCGTCAGGGTCGATTGAATTGCCACGTTTTGATACGGGGCGATGAGTCCCGGTGGCGACTCGGTCGGACGCACCGTTCCCACGGTCGCAAGTGACGTTGCGACTTCCGGCGGCGGAGGTGTCGTTCGCTTGGGCACTGCCTTGCCGCAACTTGCTAGGGGTAGCGCCACCGCGACAGCGCCGATCAGCAACGGCCGCAGCCGTGAGCCGTGGCCGAAATGAAAACGGAACATCGGAACTACAATCCTAACGCAATCTGGGCCGGGCGTCCTTGACCCTCGCTGGAATCCAGGTCCGTTCCAGAATCGTGCGCTACGGTTCATCATATGGAAACGGTCGGAGGGCGCGTGCTCGTCGTCGACGACGAAGCCGCAATACGTGATCTGCTCGATTACGGGCTTGGGCAAGCCGGGTTTTCCGTACGCTCGGCGGCCGACGGCCGAGAAGCGCTCGAAGCGGTTCGAACGTGGACGCCCGAGGTGATCATCCTCGACGTGATGTTGCCCGAAACCGACGGATTCACGCTGCTGCCGGCCTTGCGGCGCCTGACCGACGCCCCGATCATCATGCTCAGCGCGAAAACGGAAACCGCCGAGAAGGTTGCCGGCTTGTCGCGGGGTGCCGACGACTACGTCGGCAAGCCGTTCGAACTCGAGGAACTGATCGCGCGCTTGCATTCGGCACTGCGGCGGCCGCGCATGGAACTGCGCGAAACGTTTGCGTACGCGGACTTGACCGTCGACGTCTCCCGCCGCAGCGTCCATCGCGGCAACCGCCGGGTCGATCTCTCGGCGCGCGAGTTCGAGTTGCTGTTGATGTTCGTGCGCCATCCCGAGCACGTGTTCACGCGTTCGCAGCTGCTCGATCTCGTCTGGGGCGTCGATCGGGACGTGGTCCCCAATACCGTCGAAACGTACGTCTCGTACTTGCGTGCGAAACTCGACAGCGGCGAGCGCGTGAAGCTCATTCAAACCCTTCGTGGCGTCGGTTACACCTTGCGAGCGCTCCCGGCGTGATCGCGCGCTTTCGGCGCCGGCTCGTCTCCCTTGCGACCGTGCAGATCGGCGTCGTCTTCAGCATACTGATCATCGCCGTCGCACTGTTCGCTTTCAACGCGTACGCGAATGCGCTGCGTGCCGAGGCGGACGCGACGCTCGCGCAACTGCAATCGGCCTTGCGCGGCGGTTCGGTGCAGCGCGACGCCGAAGCGGCAAGCGACGTCATCCAGTCGCGCTATGCTCGTTCGGATCTCGTCATCGTGCTCTTCGAGGGCGGCCGGCGCATCTCGGTTTATCGCGCGCATCGCAGCGACCCTGGAGTAACGGTGAATGCCTCCGCGCGTGGGGCGGTTCCGGCCGATCCCCGCGCGAGGGGTCCGCTCGTGGCTCCGATTCTCGGCCTGGCAACGGCCTTCGGACTGCACTCTGCGCGCGCAACGATCGGGACCGCCGAGGTGCTCGTCAAGCCGAACGAAGTTGTGCTCGTCGCGACGACCGCGTCGTTCTTGCTGCCGGTGGCGCTGGCACTGGGGTTCGCTCTGGTTGCCGCGTTTCTGCTTGCACGGGTTCTCGTGCAGCAACTGATCGGACCGCTGGTCGACGTACAACGGGCCCTGGACCGCTTTGCTTCGGGCGACCTCTCGCCGCAGCCGATCTCGGCCGAGCGGCGCGGTGAACTCGCGCCGCTCGCCGTCGCGTACAACGGCGCCGTCGAACAGATGGAGCACGCCTTTGCCGAGCGCGACGCAGCCAATGCGACGATTCGGCAGTTCATCGCCGATGCGGGTCATCAGTTGCGTACGCCGTTAACGGTCATTCGGGGCTTCATCGCCATTCTCCGTAAAGGCGAATTGCGGACGCCCGAGGACCGTGAACGCATTCTCGAGACGATGAACCGGCAGAGCCTGGTGATGGGTTCGTTGATCGAAAAATTGATGTTGCTCGACCAGTGGGATCGCGGCGCGCCTGTGCGGCCGGGACTGATCGACGTCTCTCAGCTTGTCGTCGACGTCGTAGCCCCGCTTGCCGAAGCGCAGCCGTCGCGTACGGTAAGCGTCGACGTCGGATCCGGCTTGCTGGCCGCAATCGACCCGAGCGATCTCGCCCACGCCGTTACGAATCTGCTCGATAACGCGCTCAAGTACACGCGCGGCGCCGTGCGCGTTACCGTACGGTTAGACGGATCAACGGTCATCGTCGCAGTCGGCGACGACGGCCCCGGCATGGCGGCCGCCGAGGTAAATCATGTTTTCGATCGTTTCTACCGTGGGGCGCGTCGCGACGTCGACGGCTCGGGACTGGGCCTCCCGATCGCCAAGCGCGCGATCGAACGCGCCGGCGGGTCGTCGACGGTGAGCACGGATCCCGCGGCCGGCTCGACGTTCACCATTCGGCTGCCGCGCACGGTTGTGCACGTCCCGCCCATACCTGTTATGCTTGCCCCCGCGCGTGCGCGTTGATTGAGTGCGTACGCGCGGCGGCCCGCGAGTCGTATGAGTGGTTTGTACGAACGCTCAGGGCGCCGTAAGCATCCACTCTAGCCCGAAGCGATCGTGCACGATGCCGAATCGGCCGCCCCAAAATGCGTCGTTCAGTGGCATCTGGACGCTGCCGCCTTCGGAAAGCGCCTTGAACACACGCTCGCTGGCGGCCCGGTCAGGCGCCGCCAGCGCTAGCGAAATGTTGCCGGCTTCTGGATCGACGGGCTTGGCGTTCCGCCCATCCGAGGCCATAAACGTAACGCCCGGCGCACTGAAGCTCGCGTGCATCACTTTCTTCCGCCAGTCGTCGGATAGCTCTTCCTGGTAATTTGGCGGCAAGTCCGTGTTTCGTTGCAACTCGTACGTGCCGCCAAGTGCGCTCTTGTAAAACTCGAGCGCTTCTTCGCAGCGCCCATAGAAAAAGATGTACGGCGCCAATTGCATGACGTTGGTGTCAGCTTGGGTAGCAGTCGTTGACATGTTCTCTCCTTATGTGCGGATCATGATGGGTTGAGGTCGAAGGGCGGTCTATAGCCGTCATTGCGTGGGCGTGATACGGCTTCGGCGCCTGTCATCGTGGCGTCTCCTTCAAGGGCCGCGCTGCGACGATGGCTGCTACGACGAGGCAGCCCGTGGCGACGCCGAACGCGAGGTGCTACCCCGCCGCCAGCGCGGTCGTGTTGGCGGCTCCCGAAGCGAAAACGTCGCGGGTTCACGACGCCGACAGCTGCGCCCGAATCGAGCCGAACGCCCTGCCGGCCTGCGCCGTCGTATTCGCCAGACTCGACATTAAAGTTGGCACCTGAACTGGAGGCTTCCGTTATCGCGACGCTCGGCGTAGCCTACGGTTCAGCCCAGCGGTGGCACGAAGCGCGCGCACGGATCGATGAAGCACTCCTGCGTATCGACGATATCGTCGATGTCGCAACGCGCGCGTCGGTCTATCAGAGCGCGGCCTATGTCGCGCTGGCGGATCACGATGCCGATGCGGCCGAACGGTATGCCGAGATCGCACTGTCGCTGAGCGACGAGCATGGATACGATCGCATCGCGATCCTGGCCCACAGCGTCCGCTACGTGGTCGCGTCATCCTATCGAGACGAGGTCGACGCCGCGATGCGCGCGATCGGATCGCTGGAAGCCTGCGCGAAACGGTTGGGCAATGCGTTGTTTCGCCGCTACGCCCTCTTGGGCCTGATCGAATCGCATGCCGAACGAGGCGATCGCGGCGAACTCGAACGCGCCGAGCGTGCGCTGGCCGCAGAAGAAATCGAGAACGAAGTCGACCACGCCGAGGAAGCGTTGATTCCGTCGCGTGCGATGCGCGTCGCTTGGGGCGGAGACTTCGGCGGAGCCTACGGACTGCTCGCTTCGAGCGCGGAGCGCCAGATGAACGCTGACCAGCGAGCATCACGTTGGTCGGAAGTTGCCGTCTATGCCGCCGCCGCGGAACTCGACGAAGCGGCGTTGGGAGCGATCGGTGTGGCGCGTTCGGCGCTGCGGCGCATCACGTTTCCAAGCGGCGCTACAGTGCGCGCGCGCTTGAATCTCGCCTTTGCGTCGCTTCTGCTGGGACGGCTTCGTTCGGCTGCCGCGTTGCTCTCGACGAGCGAGCGCGCCGCCGCGCCACTGCCTCGTCTACGCAAGTTCCACGCGCTCTTGCGTGCGATGCTCGAGCGCCGCCGTGGAGCACACAACCATGAGGAAATCTTGCGCCTGTTGGAAGCGATGGACGACGCGGGATTCGGTGGAATCGCCCGCACGGTCGAAGCGGTCCCTGATCTGCGGCTTGAAACGCTGGAGCGCGCGTCGTGAACGCGATCGCCGTTTCGACCCTGGCCGAAGGCCCGCTTGCGGACACGGCCCCTGCTAAACCGCTGCCTGAAAGCGCCGGGCGCAAACGGGCAACGGTGCGTCAAGTGGAGGTTGACGCTCCGCTGCGCGCCGAGTTGGCGGCCGCGATCATCGATAAGGGCTATGGGCCAAAGCCGCCGCTGTTGGCCAGCGTGCTCGCGGCCGGGCTTGCCGAGCGCATCGTGCGCGCACTCGAGAGCGGCGGCTTTCTCGACGTCGTCGCATGGACAGAACAGGTCTGCGAACGCTATGCGCCGCGGCGGCAGATCGTCGCGATGCTCGAGGCGGCCTGCACGATCGTTCGCCCGATCTTACGCACCCGCAGCGATCTTGCCGGGTCCGTCGACGATCTCGTCACGCTCGAACACGCCCTTGCGCGCGCGATCGAGCGCTATGTCCAATTTGACCTGCGCGCGGCCGACGTCGGCCGTGAAGACATCGAGACGGCGATGGCCGGCTTCATCGTTCGGCTCGACGCGACGGACGCGGCCAGCGCCGAGCATTCGCGCGCCGTGTCACTGTGGTGCAAGCGCATCGCACGCCGCTTGGCGTTGGGTGACGATGAATGCGTCTTCGCGGCTCGCAGCGGACTATTGCACGATGTCGGCAAGACGATGACGCCGCTGGATATCCTGCAGGCGCCGCGTGGCTTAACGGAGGCCGAATGGAGCGTCATGCGCGAGCACACGCAGCTCGGCGCCGCGATGATCCGTGAGGTTCCGCTGCTGCGGCCGTTCACGTCGGCGGCGCGCTGGCATCACGAGCGACTCGACGGAAAAGGTTATCCTGACAGATTACCCGGCAAAGAAATCCCTCTGCACGTTCGCATCGTGACCGTCGCCGATTCCTTCAACGCGATGATCGGCCGGCGCCCATATCGTCTTCCGATGTCTCCCAGCGCCGCACTTGAACAGCTAAGAGCCCACCGCGGCTCCCAGTTCGACCCGATGATCGTCGAAGCTATGATCGACGTCGTCGAACGGAATTGACGGCTACCCATGCAGGGGCTCCCGTGATGCCAGGTCCCGGACTGCGTTGACGCACTGCAAGGAGTGGCTTAAGGTTTCGAAGGAGAAGTGACGGGAGATGCACTTCACTTCGATCTTGCGAACTGCGGGCGCATCGCTGTACGAAATTTCGGAGCGACTGAATCTCGAAAATATGCGGCGGCAAGTCGGCCTAGCCGAAAGTCCGGTGAACGTCATTGATTTAGGCTGCGGAGACGGCACGGCCACCAAAGCGGTTACGGCAGATTTACGGTCCGCAACGATTCGAGCCGTCGAAAATCACGGCCCTTCTCGGGCTGTCGCTCTGGAACGAAATATCGATGCGATCGACAGCGACTTAGACGGCACTTTGCCCTTCGGAGACGACTGCGCCGATGTGATCATCTCGAATCAGGTGATTGAACATCTGGCTGACACCGATAACTTCTTGGAGGAGATGCATCGAATCTTGCGCCCGGGGGGCCTCGCCGTGGTTTCGACGGAAAATATTGCCAGCTGGCACAATATTGGCGCTCTGGTCCTGGGCTTCCAGCCGTTCTCCTCCTCCAATTATTCGTTGCGTCGTTACCCGCTAGGTAATCCCTTGAGTCTCCACCACGGGCAGCGCGTCGCTGTCGTGGCGCCCGGAATGCTTCACCGACGGATGTTTTCGAGTCGAGCACTCAAAGAGTTGTTCACCGCGCACGGTTTTAAGGTGCTCGACGTGAGGGGAAGCGGGTACCACCCGTGGCCGCCTCAGCTCGGTAGACTCGATGTAGCTCATGCGCATTTCATCTCGGTCGCAGCGCGCAAGTAGCGGCGGCAGAACAACCGCAATATGACTAAAGGTCTCGTCTCCGTCATCATCCCGACGTATAACAGCGCGGCGCATCTTGCTGCGTCTATCGAAAGCATACGAAAGCAGACGTACGAGCAGATCGAAATTGTCGTCGCCGACAATCACTCCTGCGATGGTACGGTGCAGCTGGCGGAGCGACTCGCCGATAAGGCGATTTTCGCCGGGCCGGAACGCTGCGCTCAATGTAACGCGGCAGTACGCGCCTCAAGCGGCGAGTTCATTTATCGAGTCGACGGGGACTTCATCGTGGAGCCGACGGTCGTCGCGGCCGCGGTCGCAGCCTGCAGAGCCGGCGCACACGCCGTTCAGGTTCATAACGACTCGGATCCCTCAGTGGGGTTTTGGGCCAGTGTGAGGCATTTCGAACGGCGGATGTACCGAAATGATGACATGCATGTCGGCGCGCGCTTTTTCCGACGTGGCACGTTTGAAGCCGTAGGCGGCTTCGATGAAGCACTTGTGGCCGGAGAGGATTACGATCTCCATAATCGGTTGTTGCGCGCAGGCTATAACGTTGAGGCGATCGAACCAGGCGAGAAGCATCTCGGCGAGCCGCGGACCCTGGCCGCGATTGCCGAGAAGTCGTTCTTTTACGGACGGTCGACTCGGCGTTTCTTGGCCCGCAATGGAACGCGCGGCTTTGTTCAGATGAATCCCGTTCGCGCCACGTATTTCAGACATTGGCGCTGCTTTGTGGCGCAACCGCGTTTAGCGCTCGCGTTTATCGCGATGCAGGTCGTTAAGTATGCGTTTGGATCGGCGGGCCTTGCTTTCGAAACACTGCGTAATAGAGGCAGCGCTTATTGAAAACGTCGACGGCCGGTCCCGTTCCCCGAGCTCGGTCGGTGCTTACGTTGGCCCGCAATCACGTTGCGTTCATTCTAGCCGGGATACTTCCGTTTGCCGTCGCCGTTCATAGCTGGTTCACGGCTGCCATCATTTCAGGTGATGATTTTCGCGAAGTGCCGTCGCGAGCTGCGTACCTACTGCACAGGGACTTTCCGTGGCCGTCACTGTGGGACCCGACAATGGGCGTCGGACACCCCCTCACCTTTTGGCTTCCATCGTTTCCTCTGTGGGCCATCGGAGGTTGGCTCGCCGGGATCGGCTGTGGCTGGAATTGGATCGAACGGGCTTTGTGGCTTTACCCGCTAGTCGTACTATTGGCCGTCGCCCCCTACGCTCTTTGCTGCCGCATCGTGGGTTCGCGGGCCGCCGCGACCATAGCGACGTTGGTTTTCTCGTTCAACACGTGGACGATTGGTTTGGTGCAGCGTGGCCACATACCGAGCCTGTGCGCGTACAGTATTCTGCCTCTCGCTCTGCTCGCCGCGTACGAATCACGGAGCCGCCCCGTTTGGGGGGCATTGCTGACTTCCGCGCTGATCGCGGTTCAAAGCGCCTACGACATCCGATATGCGTACATGTCGTTAGTTTCGGTCGCCATTCTCGTGGGTTGGTGGATCGTTCGGCGCGGCATGACCGTGGCCGTATCCCGCTCGAAAGTCGCAGCGGCTGTGGGAGGGTGGTTCGCGCTCGGGTTCGTTACACTCTCCACTTATTGGATCGTTCCGGCGATATTGTCGGCGCGAACCACATTGTCTGCACTGACTACCGGAGCCGCTTTAACGACGTACAACAGTCCCGCCAATCTCGCGGATGCGGCGACCCTCTATTTCCCATACTACCGTTACGTCGAAGGAACGGACGCTTTCGCCGTAACCGACCCGTCTTTCGGGTTCTGGCTTATAACGCTGGCCGTTGGAGCGGGCTTGGCAACGACCCGGAAGCACGCAGTGGCAGCCGCCACTGCGACCGGGGCAGTGTTGGCCATATTTATGATCGCGTCGCAGCACTCGCCGCTTCAACCCATCCAAGCATTCATCATACAGCATGTACCGGGAATGATAATGTACAGAGACACGTCGCGGTTTTACGCGATTGTCGCGACCTGTTACGCGATCGGTGCTGCGCTTCTGGTGGCTCGTATTATGCGCAACTCGGCGGAGGGCAGACACCGCTGGGCGCCCGTGGCGACCATTTGCGTTGCCTTTGCGTACGTCGCGCTCATGCGGGAGGCCTACGCATCGTATCGCGGAGAGAACTTCGCCACGCTCCCGATTCGCGTTCAGGATGTACGTATGGCAAACGTTGCGCAGCGAGGACCAATGTATTCTCGTACGCTGATGATTCCGAACGTATCGCTCCAAGTGACCAGCACGTTGCAGCATCCCGTGATCGGGTTGGGAGGTCTGATGGCGGATATTTCCCTATGTAAGGAAACTGCATCGCCCCTCGATTGTATAAAGTCGCCGCTGTTTCCGATTCTGGCGCGCACGCTCGGCATAGCGCGAGTTGTCACACTCGACGATTCAACGGGCGAAACATATCATTCGTTCAACTACCCATTCACTGAGAACGATCTACTCACCGTTCTCCGCAGCCGGCGGTGGCTCAAAGAGCGTCAGACCATGGGGCGCTACGTCGTTTTCGACACCATTTTGCCCGCGGACCCCCTCGTCCGCGCAGCGACGAAGTCGGCGTTTCTGCGCGCCGACCGATCAACGCTATCGACGATTGTGCAGACCCGGTTGTGGTCCGGCGATCCAACCGTCGTCGACCTGCCCGAGATCGGAAGCGATTCTCGATCGGCAGCGGCGATTCAAACGCTTTCCGACGTCATACCAAACGATATTGATGGAATATGGCCGGTGCGAGATACATCTACAATTCGGGCGCAACGAATTCTGAGGCGACGTACCGAACCTTACCGTGTCGTCGCTGTGGATTCAAGCGGGATGGCGAAGCTGTTCTCTTTCGATCAAGAGATTGATTTTGCGCACGGCATGCTTCAGACGAACACCAGATCCGCATGGCGCATAGCGGCCGTGCCCGACGAACCTACATCTGGGGACGACATCGTATGGCGTGGCGCTTTAGCGTCGATGCTAGGAGAAGACCGCTCTTCTTACTCACCGTTAACTCCTTCGCAAAGCGAAAACCCTATCTCGGCTCTTCCTCTTCTATACAAGCGGCTGCAGTCGCACGGGGATGTCGACGTGCGTTTCGCGAGCGATTCCTTCGCTGAAGATGACGCATCCGCTGCGCTGTCGATTTTCGCGGGCGGGGCGCTACGGCTGAGCGAATATCCGGTTCTACACATCGCTGCGACATTTCCCCACTCACCGTTCCAAGTGCGGCTTCGCTTGATCGTGCGATCGGTTTCGGGTGGCGGCCGTTGGAGCGCTTATGTTCCGCTTGATGATTCGGCGATTTCTTGGAACGTAAACGTTACGCGCGTCGTTCAGGCTGCGCTCGACGATCGTTGGAGAAAAGTGTGCACGCGGCCGTGCGTGAGTACCGGCGACTCGGGCGTAGCGTCTCTGCGTCCTCTCGACGCCATCTATTTCAATCTGGTCGGCGCCGACATCGTCACTACGCTGCCGCATGCTTCGTTTTCAACTTTCCCAGGGGACTTGCAGCTCTTCGGCACGTCGCTTTCGGAGATGTCTCCGTTCGGGCGCGCCGCTCGGTGGGAAGTGAAGACACTGGACCCTACGGCGTTCCGGGTAGACCAGTCTCAAGGCGTGCGACTTGAAGGCCCCACGTCGTTATCGGGGCTGTTTGTACGCGCTTTCATCGCCAAAGAAGGTGATACGGCAGACGACACGGGAGCCGTCCGCCTCGGCGATGTCGTGTCTTTGGTCACAAATCGGAACGAGGCCATGCAGGGCACCGTGCTTGGCGCGACGCCGTACGCAATAACCCTCGCGCAAGGCAGCACTGTCATCAGTGTGCCTCGAAGCTCGATTCAAACATATCAGAGCGTCACAGCAGCACGGCCGCGCTCGCTCGTGCTTTCGATGCGGTTGCACGATTCGGGCGTCGGCATCGTTACGTTCGATGCAGCGGCCGATCCGCCGTTCGGACTTCTCCCGTCCCTCTCATTTGAAATCGGGCGGAATCGCAGGACTGTTCCCGCAGTCGACTCGGCTGCGCCTAGCCAAGGGCCCGTGCTGCGTAACCAAGAGTTGAACGCTTTACTGCACACTGCACCCGTCGCACTTGCACAGAGTGCAGCGTACCCGGTCCTCGGGCGCCCGACCGCACTCGGCACGCGCACTCCAATCATCGCCGAGACGATCCAACGTTACACGATCGACGTCCGCGACGTCCGCTACGCATGGTCCATCCCACAATCGGCGCCCCTTGTCGGGATTACGATCACCGCCTTCCAGCGGCCGTCTACCCAGGTTGCGGCCCGCACAAGGTTCACGGTACGCATTGCAAACGTTCGTGTCGTACGGGTCGACGCACCGGTCTGTACGATTTCAACCCACGCCTTCATCGATGCGAGATCTGTCCCGCTTACGGCCGATGTTTGCGCCGGTTCGGGGCGTTCACAGTCCGTCGCGCTACCGAGCGGGAACCATCTGATACGCGTCGACGATACTCGGGGCGAATTGCGGGGGCTGGTTATGGAACGGGGCACGCCTGCAGTGGTTTCAGCCGATTCGCTGGGCGCTGCTTCCTTCTTGGCGCCGGATCAACTCTATTCGCGTTTTGATGGTCGCCGCTCGATCGCTGCCGTTTCCGAGCTTTATCTCCCCGGCTGGTTCGCTTTCGAACAACAGTCCAATCCGCGCAATGAGTCCGGTTTTTCGGCCTTTCGTTCAGCGCTTCAAGCGATGTGGGGAAATGATCGCATCCTGCACTTTCGCGTAAACGGCAGCACGAATGGCTGGCTGTTGGAAGGGCCGCCGGGCTGGATACGATTCGTCTACGGCCCCGCGCTCGTCGCGTACGTTTGTGCCTGGATAACCGCCTTAGCATTCTCGCTGGTGTTGCTGCTCGCCGCGATGGTTACGGTGCGCTCGCGCTCCAGGGGCGCAAAGCCGGCAGGCTACGTCAGTTAGGCGAGCGATGCCGCCGGATGCATTGCAGGGCCGCAGCGCGCTCGCGGGCGACCCGAAGCATCAGAACCAACACGGACATTACACCAATGAGTTCGCAGACTGTTTGAACCGCCGCTATAGGATCGAGTAACCAAACCCTCCGAGGCTGTGTCAAGCGCGGAAGAAACCAACCGTTCACCGCCGCGTCGAGGCGGATGTGCGTCAGGATCGCCGTCGGCAGCGTAAGACCCGCCAGCCACGCCGGGCTGAACGCAATGTTGTATCGGAGCATCATGGGCGGACCCGGCGGAAGCGTCGCCTCTGCAAGCCATGGGAGTATCGATTGGAAATGAATCGCCCGGAACGCTCGAGGTGAGGGGTTGAGGGGAATCGGCCGGTGAATTGTCGCCTCCCCCGCAACGAGGCAGAACCCTCTGCAGCGCAGTAGGCGCAGCCCAGGAGGAAGCTTAGCCCAAACGTATCCGCGCGTATCCTTTAGAACCGTACTGCCGGCCATGCTGTTGAGCCGACCCTCGACGAACGCCAGTATGTCGGCGTTCGGCGCAACCTCAAGGAGCTTCGACGACGTGGTCGCTACGCCGCCGAGGCCTTGTGCGATGTTCGGGTACTCCGGGAAGACGAGCCGAGCATCGACCCACCCGTCGCGCATCTTCACGTAACGATTCGAGGCACTAACCGGTATAAAGCGCGGCAATGCTTTCCATGTATCCGGTATCCCAGATCCGCGAAGAAGAGATGCGTCGCCGAAAAATGCGTTTCCGTCACCCAGATGATTGTCGAGGCTTCCTATCTGAGGTAACGTGAGTTCGCTGAGTTCCGGCAGGGCATCGATATGCCGTACGCTGTACGGCTCTCCGTCCGACGAGGTCAGTGAGGCGCTTGCAATCTCTTGCACGAACGAGCCGGCGTCGGTTCTCAGCCACGGTCGCTCTATGAGCGTCGCCACGCTCAGTGAGGCCAGCGGCCTAACGTCGCGATCGTGAATGAACCTACTTAAGGCCCAGTCCTCCGGATACATCGCGGTGTAGGTGTTAAGGGCCGTAACATTGCTGCTCCTCGCATATGCATCTGGATCCGCGCCGGAGCCGCCACGCGTCAACATAAGCATCGGCTGGTATGCGGGGAAGAGCGCAAAGCGCGTGTTTTCAGGAGCGGTCAAGTGGATCGCCGGAATGGCGCCCCGCGGTACGAAAAATCTCCAAGGCGATGCCGCAATCCACGCTACGATCAAGACCGTACTCGCCGTTACGAATGCGTACCGGAGTCCTTTTATTCTCGCGCACGCGTAAGCGGAAAAGACGACGTAGCCCATTGCAACATACGCCAGCAAATCGTACAGTTCGCGAAAGAGACCGCTTGCCGGGATATGCTTGACGGCGTACATGTAGCCAGGAGCAAGGGGTCCGTAGGTCCCCGCCGCTATGAAGAATACAAGCAACAGTCCGGCGATCGCGGAAAGCGCACGCATATGCCGCGCGGCCAGCAGAGCTCCAAGAATCGCGAGAATTGCAACGGATGCTGCGCCACATTCACCCAGCGGGCCGAGCGCATCCGCGTAATGCGTGAAGTAGCCCATAAGGAAGACCGCAGCCGCCGGATGAACCGACTGATTCGTTTGCCACGGAATGGTGTACGGGATCGAATAAAGCCAACGGTAACCGCTTAATATGCCGACGATGGCCGGCAGCGCCACAACGATTCCAAAAAAGAACGCACGTCGCAACGGCAATTGCTTTGACTGCACGAGTAACACAAACATCGCGATAACAAAGAACTGGATCTGTGCGAGGATTAGAGTTAGCAGCAACGCGACGTAGTACCAACGAGTATTGCGCCTTTGCAGTAGCGCGGCGATGCCGATCGAGGCCCCGTATGCAAGGATCATAACGACGTGCCCTGCAACGGTTTCCGTATATACCCAGGGATTGAACAGCGCAAACGCCGCTGCGCTCAGCGTTGTCCAAAAATCCGCTGCGAACCCGCGGCATACCGCTGCCGTGCTGAACGTTACGATGAAACCGGTGGCAACCAAGAACAAGAACAACGAGATATTTGGACCGCAAACGACGAAGGCCACAGTGATCGGGATCATCAAGAGGTACTGAGTCGGATACGAATTCGGGGATCCAATGCCCGCCGAATTCCAACCGCTGCAGGCGTCAATCAGCGCTGTTATTGCCTGTTGACGGCTGTCCGGCCAGTTCCAGTCATGTCGCAGCGCCGGCGCTCCATGCCAACTCACAATTGACGCAAATACGACCGCGGGTAAGAGCGCCAGCGCTGAGTTGGAGCGAAAGTGCCGAGTGATGTTCACGCGGGACAGGATAGTCGACTCCCGTGCCTAGCGCGACGCCGGCACAGAGGCCACGCCCATCTAATCAGCACGATCTAGCGATCTCCGCGAGAGGACAGCTTCGACACGCCCGACGAAACGAGAATCGTCGAACTGTCTAAGGTACCGTTGGGCGTTACGCCCAAGCTCATTGCGAAGCGGCTCGTCGTTCATTAGCGTTAAGATTTCGGAGGCGAGGCATTCCGGCGTGGCGGATTTAGCGATTAGTCCTGTTTGCAGATGTTGGACAGAGTCGACGAGACCCGGCACAGAGTATACAACGCTCGGTACACCGTAACGAGCGGCTTCAGAAACGACCAGTCCCCAGCCTTCCCGCAATGAGGTCATGGCGAGCACGTAAAAGCTAGACATTAGGCCGTCGCGCTTGCCCTCGTCTAGCCGCCCCGCGAAGAAGACGTCAGATGCAACGTGTTGAGCTGATGCGACGGCGCGGAGGCGCCTCAGCTCTCCTGGAGGGCCGCAGCCCACGATAAAAAGTTGGGCCATTGGAACGGAATGCTTCACGATTGCAAGCGCCTTGATAATATCGCCAATTCGTTTGGATGGCGTGACGCGTCCAACGTAGCCGATGCGGCCGGCGGTTGCGTTTGCCGTAGCGTCAAGAATCGGCGGGAGAAGCGATATTTCTGCAACACTGATAGGTCCGCGCAGGCCGAACTCGGCGAATGAGGCAGCGCTGGACTGAGATATCGTGATGATCGGCATGTCTTGGTAGAGCTTCATCAAGAAGGGTTCGGCGAGATAACCGAGCCGGCCAATCAAGGGCGGCGCCTCGGCCAGCCACACTTCACGTGCGAGTTGATGCATCCAGAGCACGACGTGGCCCGGTTTAGCGAAACGCGAAAGAAACGGAAGGGTGTTGACCTCATCGACGACGACGTCGACTCGTTTCCGGTTACGGCGCAACCAGACGAAGCCACGGAAGCGACACGTGATCTCGGATCCCTGCCTGACGATCCGATAACCATCGCGGCTTTCCACGGGGCGCGAATTAGGATGGCGGCTCGTGAACCACGTCACGCGATGCCCCCTTCTCGCAAGCCCACGCGCTAATATGTGTGTTGCAATCTCCGCACCGCCGGCCTTCGGGTGACCAATATCGCGCCAGTTAAAAATAACGATTCGCACAGGGAGCTCTCAGCACGGCGCGCCGCATAAGGAAGACATGCATCGAACCGCCCTTCGCCAGGTCGCCAAGAGTTGACGATCGTTCATTATATTGCGCGTCGATCCGTCAGAAGGGCGGCGTTGGCTTGGGTATTCGACGAAAGCGACGTTTGAATCGATAGGGCGTACGCACGACGTTAGGGTGTCGAAAGTTGAGCTGGAATATTTTCGTCGATGGCCATCGTCTCAGCCTTCGGGGAATCGCCGGCATCGTGATACTCGATACCGGCGAGACGCTCTTGATGGGACTCTAAATATTCATGGATCGGTAAGATCACACGTAGGCGTGCGAAGATGCGAAGCGTTTCGAGCAGCATGCGGGCGACGTCCTTCAGTCGTATCCGCCCGAAGCGTCGGGCAGAGCGAAGGTCGACCGGCGCTTCGACGATGTTGAAACCCATCGAATGCGCGAGGTACAGAAGCTCGATATCGAATGAGAACTGTTCGCTGTGGGAGCGCGGCGCTACGGCATCGAGGACAGCGCGGCGAAAGAGCTTGAGCCCGGTCTGGGTGTCGCGGACTGGCAGACCGAAGAGTGCTTTAACGAGTAAGTAGTAACCCAAGCTGAGGATGCGTCGCTTCAGAGGGTACTTAAGGGTAGAGCGCGGATGGAACTTCGATCCGACCACAACGTCAGCCCCTGTCTCTTCCATGATACGCAGGAACTGGCTTAGCTGCGCCGGGTGAAGATCGAGATCGGCGTCGATGAAGGCTATTAAGTCGCCGCGGGCGAGCGCCGCACCGCATAGCAGGGCATGGCCCTTACCGCGATTCTCATTGTACCGAATAACCCGTATGCGATGGTGTGAATCGACCTTCGCGAGTAGGGCGTGACGCCACGTCTCATCACTTGACCCATCATCGACGACGATCACCTCAAAGCCGCGATCCATCATAACGAGCGCTTCGACTGTCTCGAGCACATTCTCGCGAATGCGCTGCGATTCGTTGTAAGCCGGCAGAATCAGTGTCAGCCGCCGAGCAGGCATCAAGTTACGCGATCTTTGATCGCGCGGTGAATCGCTCTTTTCAGAGGCACGTTTGCGTGACTTCGCGGAGCTGGCAAGCTTACCCCCCTATCCTGGGGGCTTATGCCTCCTTAGCACCGGCAACGATTTCATCGCTCAAGGTGTGCGGCGAGTGAGGTGCCATAGATCGCAATATGTGCAGTGGTACGTGAACAGGACGCCCGACATGCCGTTCATTGCGGCGTGTGAACGGGCTTCTTGTTCGCTGCGGTAGGCGTCCTTCGAGCTGCAACTGCGTTCAATATCGCGATCTACGATCTCGTCGATGTCACCGCGTGAGCGCAGCCACCATTTCATCGGATCGAAGCCCACTAGAGCGCGCCGGCTTCGATGCCACGCATGCGGCACCGTCAGTTTCTGGCTAGCGCGACGAACGGCGTGCGGCACGAAGCGCACGCGACGACGATCCGGTACACCGCTGCTCCGGAGTCGCTTGCCGTCGCGCCCGACATGGCGGACATCGTCACCGACGGGAGTGGGCGGACCGGCCGTTCCCGAACACGAGTTCTAAGCATCGGCCGCCTCGGTGCAACCGCCGACGGTGCCGACGAGGTTCGTAAAAAGGCGATGTCGGACCGTTTCGCACTCGTTTCCCCATACGCCCTAGCGGGCGATCAAGTCTCGGCGACCGAGAAACTCGCCGAAGGCGTGTTGCGCGGCGACCGAGCCCAGACGCTGCTCGGCGTGACAGGTTCGGGCAAGACGATGGCAATGGCGCGAGTGATCGAACTCGTGCAGAAGCCGACGCTCGTACTGTGCCACAATAAGACGCTTGCGGCCCAGCTTTGTGCGGAATTCCGCGATTTCTTTCCGAATAACGCGGTCGAGTACTTCGTCTCGTATTTCGATTACTATCAGCCCGAAGCGTACATCCCGCATACGGACACCTTCATTGAGAAGGACAGTTCGATCAACGATGAGATCGAGCGGCTGCGCCACTCGGCGACCCAGTCGCTGCTCAGTCGTCCCGACACGCTGATCGTTGCGTCGGTCTCGTGCATCTACGGTTTGGGGTCGCCCGCCGACTACATGGAGATGTCGCTGCGCGTCCGGATCGGCGAATCGATCGACCGTGATGTTTTGCTGCGGCGCCTCGTCGACATGCAATACCGCCGCAACGATCTCAACCTCGTACGCGGCTGCTTCCGGGTGCGCGGCGACACGCTCGAGTTCGTCGGCGTCGACGAAGAGCTCGTGCACCGCATCGAGTTCTTCGGCGACGAGATCGAGGCGATCAACGTCGTCAACCTGCTGACCGGTGAATACGTCGAGTCCAAGGACGAGGTAACGATCTTTCCGGCCAAGCATTTCATCACCCCCGAAGAGAAGTTGCATCGCGCGGTAGCGTCGATCGAGATCGAACTCGACGAGCGCTTGAAATACTTCAGGGATGCGGGGAAGCTGCTCGAAGCCCAGCGGCTCGAGATGCGCACGCGCTACGATCTCGACATGTTGCGCGAAGTCGGGTACTGCAACGGCGTTGAGAACTACAGCCGTCACCTTGCCGGGCGCGAGCCCGCCTCCACCCCGTCTTGCCTCCTGGACTTCTTTCCAAAGGACTGGTTGCTGTTCGTCGACGAGTCGCACGTTTCGCTCCCGCAAGTGCACGGCATGTACGCGGGCGACCGTTCGCGCAAGGAAGTGCTCGCCGAGCACGGTTTCCGGCTGCCGAGCGCACTCGACAACCGGCCCCTCACCTTCGATGAGTTCGGCAAACATCTCAATCAAGTGGTTTACGTCAGCGCGACCCCCGCTTCATACGAACTTTCCAAGTCGACGCAGGTCGCCGAGATGATCATTCGTCCGACGGGTCTCGTGGATCCTGAAATCGAGGTACGTTCGACCAAGCATCAAGTGGACGATCTGATGGAAGAGATTCGCTTGCGCGCCGCGCGTAACGAACGGGTCTTGGTGACGACGCTCACCAAAAAGATGGCCGAAGATCTGACCGATTATCTGCTCGAGAACGGCTTGCGCGTGCGTTATCTGCACAGCGAAGTCGAAACGCTCGAACGCATCGCGATCCTGCGCGATCTGCGCCGCGGCCTCTTCGACGTGCTCGTCGGCATCAATCTCTTGCGCGAAGGGCTCGATCTGCCGGAGGTATCGCTCGTCGGCATCCTCGACGCCGATAAGGAAGGTTATTTGCGCAGCGGAACGTCGCTGATCCAGACGATCGGCCGCGCCGCCCGCAACGTCGAGGGCAAAGTTCTGATGTACGCCGACGTCGTGACCGAATCGATGGCCCGCGCGATCGGCGAGACGCGCCGGCGCCGCGAAAAACAAGTCGCGCACAACACCGAGCACGGCATCGAACCCAAGACGGTGCGCAAGGAAGTGCGCGATATCCTCGACCTCGTCGCTACGAACGAAGCGACTACCAGCGCCGCAAAACTCCGCGGCGACAAACTTCCGCGCGAAGTGGCGATGGCGATGGCGCGCGACATCGAGCAGAAAATGAAAGAGTCCGCCGCCAACCTCGAGTTCGAAAAAGCCGCCGCGCTCCGCGACGAATTATTGGAGCTACGCAAACAGATCGGCGGCAACGAGTCGGTCCTCTTCCAGGGGCGCGCGCCCAAGATTTTCCAGCATGCCCTTAAAGAGCTGGTCGGAACGTAGGGGCATCGTTTCGGCCGTGCATACATGCGCGCCGTGCCGGCTAAGTGCAATCGTCACGGAGGAGAAGCTTCCGTTCCGACTGATGTGGTCATCGTCGCTGCGAACTCAAGAGTTCTTTAAGATGCTCTGTAGCGGGATGGTGACATCATAGGTGGTTTCGTGCCTTGCGATCGTGCCGCTAAGACGTGATAGAATCAGGGAACGATGCGTGAATCCAAAGCGGCTCGAGCGCTCTACGACAATGACTTCGTGCTTTGGCTGGAAGAGCAGGGTCGTGCGCTGCGAGGTCGGCGCTTGGCCGACCTCGACGTTCCCAACATCATCGAGGAGATCGAGGCTCTGGGAAGAGACCAGCGACGGGAGCTTGGCAGCCGCATCAGTGTGGTGCTCACGCACTTGCTCAAACTCGCTTATCGACCCGCGAGGAAGTCGCGCTCGTGGAGGGTCACTCTGTTCACGCAACGCGGAGAAATCGCGCGACTTCTCGAGGCGAGTCCCTCGCTACGACGGCTTATTCCGGAAGCGATCCAGCACAACTATCCACGCGCACGCCGGGCCGCCGCACTCGAAACGGCTCTTTCGTTGAAGCGGTTTCCGGCAGACTGTCCGTTTGAAGCAGCCGAGGTGCTCGCCGACGGGTGACGAGGCGCAGAGCGCGATCCCGCAGTCATGGAGCAGTCGTAGCCGAGAAATAGTTCGGCTGTACTTAATGGAACGCGGCGAGGCCGACGGAGCCGCCGACCTGATGATCGAGGTCGTACATCGCCTGATTGAGGTCGTGCCGATTTCCGGGGGAGCACTGCGAAGCAGGGTAGCGTTGTGAGTCTTATATCACGCAGCTTTTGTCAATGCAAGGGGCCTCGCGTTCAGCGCGCGATGCACGTTGGATAGCAAGGT
>JAABUU010000199.1_pt1 | contig 146471 bp, 150 predicted proteins | sample 5559301 | NCBI WGS metagenome assembly JAABUU01 (sample SAMN10711884, study PRJNA513360) | rock metagenome | isolation source: Antarctica rocks | place: Antarctica: Victoria Land, Richard Nunatak white | reverse complement strand
ACTCAAACACACACACACACACACACACACTCAAACACACACACACACACACACACACTCAAACACACACACACACACACACACACATCTCCAATCCCCACCAAAAGTCCCTACCTCGGACCCGCGATCTAAGACCGGAAGAGATGGTGTGAGTGGGAAGGAATGATGGATGGGTTTTTTTTGTGGGTGGTGTGTGTGTGTGTGTAAGAGGGAGATAGATGGGTGGGGATGGGATTTTGAAGGGATTTGGGTTGGGTTGGGTTGGGTTGGATTGGATGAGAGGGAGAGGGAGAGTGAGAGGGAGGGGTGTAAAAGCGAGATGGTTGGAGGGGTTTTGTGTGTGGGATTGCGGAGGGGGTGGTGTTTTGAGGGGGTGGGGTGGTGTTTTTGAGGGGGTAGGGTGGGAGGGAGGGTTGTGGTAGATGGGCAGACTTTTGAGGGAGGGATTGGATAAGTTGATGTGAGTGTGAGAGAGAGGGGCGCGAAAGTGAGGTGGTTGGAAGGGGTTTTTTGTGGGATTGCGGAGGGGGTGGTGTTTTTGAGGGGGTGGGGTAGGGTGGGGTGGGAGGGGGGGTTGTGGTAGATGGGCAAACTTTTGCGTCGGGGTCGGCTGAACCTTGGACTATCTACAGTATCTCCTTCCGTCTCAATCAACCATGTCACACACCCTTCTATTCACCAAGTTCTTCCATTCCCCCTTCACCGCCACTGGCATCCGATGAACCGATTGCCCGCTTACCGCCTTCTTGGGTACCCATCAGCCATAGTCGCGTGCGGTTTCCGCGCTCATGAATCCCCGACTCTGGAGAGAGCAACTGCCCAGCTGCCCGAGTCCTGCCCTGCCGCTTTACCGCCCCTCGCCGGCCTTTAACCATCACCAACGCCACCCCCATCCAGCAGCGCAAACTCATCCTTCGCCGCCAGCACGTTCAGCCGCGAACACTCCATCTCCGCAGTGCCGGGGGGCAGGACGATGAGGACGTAGGTGTTTGTGGTGAGGCGGGCGATGATGAGGTTGAAGCGCGGGGTTTTGATTGTGAATTCGAGGAATTGGTGGGAGGAAGGGGGGGTGGATGTGAAGGACCTGTTGAGGGGAGGGTTAGTCGTTAGGGGATTGCAGTTGGGGTGGACTGGGGGGAACGGGTGAAGAGGGTGAACGCAGGGGGAAAGACTTACGAGAGGGAATTTTTGAAAGTTTTGATGATGTTGGAGAGGCGCTCGTAGCGGTCGCTGTAGGTATTTCTCTCTCCCACTTTCGAGGTGACTGAAGTTACCGTCAAGAACGTCGTCCGCTCAAACAGCACCACCTCCTCCGCTTCCGTCATCTCAGCTAGATGCTCGAGGTATCCTTTAATGATATCTAAATTCGGGATTAGACTATGCACAATATTCCCCCACGCCCGATACAGCGTCTGATCCCAGATACTCGTCCCATATGTCCTTACGGTCCTCATAAAACTCTCGCTCCTCGCTTTAATCGCATCCGTCTTGGCCTCCAGGACGCGATCGCGATGCTCAGTTTGCACGAGATCCATTTTGTGCACGAGCGTGAAGACGTGGGCGCGGGGGGAGTATTCCTCGAGGGCTTTGATGACGGCGGAGTACGTGATGAGGTCGCGGTCATTGTAGCCCTGGCGGCCGTCGAATTCGAGAGATTCGACGTCGAAAACGTAGATGAGGACGCCAACTTCGGAGAAGACGTAGGGCTTTTCGGAGGTGAGGTAGTTTTCCGTAAAGGCGTCTTGTCTGTCCTTGTAAATGGTTGGTTAATACTTGTTCGAAAGCTATTGGAAGAAGGTATGGTGTAATCACCCGCCACAATCCCACAAATTGAGTATCAAATTGCCTAGGAACTTGATCCGACTATGCTCGACATCAATTGTCGCTCCTAATCGCCGGACGTCTTTAGCGACATAATTGCTGAAAATAATATTTCGCATTGATGATTTGCCAGAGCCGCTTTTTCCCATCAAAAGCACCTTTTTCTTTTTCGGTTTGATTTTGAGGCTGTCCATGATGGCACGCAACCTCTTGCTCTACTGGAGACTGGTTTATTTTCCCTAAAAGATATCAAGCCGTGGATTTCGGAGACAGCCTTGTCTTGTCGCATCAGCCAATAGTTCCACTCTCGTGTGATTATCATGTAGGATAGTAAGCCCAGTTGAGAATCCTGTCTTTTCTGCGTAAGGAGGTACGATGGGTGTGCGGAAAGGACATCTTCAGCTGGACAGATGTAGAGGAGATGGCTGGGCCTCGGAGCATGGGAAACGACGCTATGTATAAGGCTACCTAAGTAAGAGGCTCTGCGGGTAGCTAAAAGACGATGCCGACATGCCGACTCGCCGACGCCCCTAAGCGAAGGTCAGGGTACTGTAGCGTAGCGTTCCAGAGATGAACAAGGGGGGCACGGGGATTTGATGTTGATGCGTGAACAGTCTTACACAGTGTATCTCCACATATCAAATCTTTCCAGAACAGATGAAGAGCTGTAACACGGTACAAACCCCACAAGTCAAATTCGTCAATACTCAAAACCCCAATTCCAGATCAAGACCAAACTCGTCAGATCTACCTGCCCATGACTGCAAGGTTGTGAAACAGTTTGGATATCATTGTAAAAGTAGCCACGTACTAACCCTAGCCATGCTCTAATACCAAAAAAAGACCGAAATTGAAAGCCCAGCTGTCGTCGGTTGAAGAAAGGCATTCGGCCAAAAGAAGGCGGCCCTTCTCAGGACTGCTTCCAACGACATGGAAGACTTGAGAAACCCCCTGAGTGTGGCCTGCAAGAGTGAGACCAAATCGAATATGTAGACCATAACCGTCTTCGGGTAGCAAGCCCGTCCATTTGCTGCCCTATCTTTCCCTATGAAATTGGTATCATGAAAACAAAGAAGAGAGAATTCTTAAAATACAGTGCCATCGGACAAGATCATGATAGGCGGCTCCTTGGTGTTTGGTCTTGAGACCTCTGCCAATTCTCGCCCACCCTATGCTGGGTCAGTCATCGTTCTATCTTTATTGCATAAATACTGCTGAACGTGAAGACTCACCTTCCACGTGCCAGCTTCCAGCATTTGTGCCAGAGTCAGTTGATCCGGCCCTTGAAGTCCAAGTGACCGGTTGACCTCAGGGAGCAACTGGTCTAGAAAGCCAACCGTGACGGCGCGCCATTCGACAATCACATCGTCCTCTGTCGAGAATAGTGGCACAACTTCCATGCTTGGCTGACCCTTTTGCATAGCGTTGTTTCTGAAATTCGCAAGCCCTCTCTCCGAGTCTTTCGCTTTGAGGGTCAGTAAGCCAGTATCGATGAGTAAGCCTCCGTTGCGATATTCGGGCAATCCTGTGAGCAGGTCTGCCCCGGCGAATTGGATGTGTAGAAGTTTAGACATAGGAACCATGAGCGAATAACATAGCCATTGCGTCAATTTGTGGAAAGGTACAATATTCTCCCACGGTTGTGCAGGAGGCGACTCCGGCATGGATGAGCAGGGCCAGGCATCTCCAAGGGGGACACCGTTAATTCGCGTACGTGATTCCGGCCAGATGCTCGCGAGCCCGTTGATGAGGACAGACCAGAGCGTTGGAAGAGTGACAATAGGAACGGAAGCGGCATGGGTAGAAGGATGGGATAAGAGATAGTCCAGCATATTTCCCGGCCTCCCGTCTTTGCCGAACAGAGATGCATTGTTCATAGCGTCCCCGAGTCTTGACAAAAGACCTGCTCTACCTTCTAGGCCAGAGATGGGGTTGGTCTCCGATACTTGTAATCCTTTCGCGAGTTGTTGTACGTTCAGTCGTTTCAGTCCCGCGCCATCAACCTGGCAAGGCTCCAACTGTTCGCTGCTGAAATATCCGGCTTTGAACATCTCCAAACTGGCCACTGCGAGGCCCTCGCTGCGGCGGTAGACCTTGCCGGATTCCTTTGATTTGTACGACCATCTTGGTCCTGCGCCGGCGTCGAGGAGAACGGATACTAGGAAGAGGTCAAGCAAGCGGCGAGTCCGCTCTTGACTGTCAACCGAGGAGGGCCAGGAAGCAAGCAATTGATCCACTCTAGGTCGTCCGCCTGCCTCAAAGTGTTGCCAACGGCCATGGGGAGGAATCTTGTGGTAGTCGGGGGCGTAATCTCTCTGTGGAACAGGGACTCCGGTTAGCCGGGCTGCTGCATGACACGTTCTCGTGGGGGTTTCTACCTTGATGATCGCGACTACATAGTCGGCAGTTTCCCGGAACTTGGCAACGTCAACGTCGAAATGTTTCAGTTGACCCCTCCTCGCATGTTCGAATATTATCTTTGACCTCGCTCTCACTGCGTAGATGCTCCGGAGATATGCTGCTGGGTCGAGGGTCGGATCAGGAGGACTTGGTAGAGTGATGTCTGGCATTGACGGCGAATTGAAAGTAAAACCATTGGTGGGCTTCTGACTTGTCGGTGACTTCAGGGAGTTGGTCGAGTTGTTCGTACCATTCGAAGCAGTGTCGACTAACTTGCTGTTTTTTCGATTGAATAAACCCATGGTCAGAGCATCAAGCAAGCAGATTGCACGTGCCTGAGGGGAAAGCAAGACAACCGCAATGCTACGAATTCGAAGCTCTGTAGGGTGGCGAAGGGGGAGGATGTGTTTACGGAGAGTGTAGTATTGCTATCAGTACTAGATACTTTACTCTTCTATCTACCTTCTCGCATGATATTTCGCAGCATCATGTGACTACCGATTCGAGTGAATTAAATCCTCGACCTTCGACAATACACAGTAATGCAGCGCCCAAAGAGGGGTTCTCCGACAGCCAGACACGCCACAATTAATCATGCAAGGTACTTCACAAAAGTTTGCAACAGTACATCCGTCGGCGCAAGGATCAGGATGGTGGAATCCTGTAATATATACGCCCGTAAATCCCAGTCCAAGGTCCAGGGTTTATTTCCAACCACACCATGGCCGTGTCGAGCATTGGGTGGTACGGGGAGATAAGTCCCCGTGCTGCAGCCCGCGAGTTTAATGCAATCGATAAGACGGGGCAAGCCGTGGAGGTTGTCCATTCGAAGGGTCTAGATCCAGCGTCAAAGCGCGTAGAACCAACTGGCTTCTCCTCTTTATTTGAACAATTTTCAATTTTCAATGGAAACACACATGTACAATATGCTTTCTACTTTCTAGACCTAGATATCCTTTCAAGGCTCAAGGGGAGAAGGACACATCGTGGGATATTCCGGAGGTAAAGGTACTTTAAAGTGATCCCTTATGCATGCTGCAGGGGAATGGCAACAGTCAGGCTACCTTAGACACCTTAGCTGGTCTGGTCTCTATTCCCCACCGTCCCACGTTGCGGAGAGTTCTACGGAATAGACAGATTCTACGTACAAAGCCGACGGAGGTATCGCTCAAACCCACAGATCTGACCAATCCACGTGCTCGGTAGGTATCAACACCACCTACCCTACCGATCGGATGTTGACAATGTTACTGTCAGCTTCGACCTTCTTGTAACTGTAACTAAGTAGTAGCCTCAGAAGTCAGACAGAGAACTCTCCTGATGGGTACAGCAGCCTTAGTTAGGCTTTTGTTTTTGTGTTAAGCCCCTGAAATTACTAGCAATTGACAGATGAGAGCAGTCGTCCGAGCCGCATCCAGGATCCCCCTTACTGCCACGGCCAACGGGATCGGAACCTTTTGGGTAATTTGGAATTAGGGTTACGCGTAGGCTAAGGTACCAACCATGAACGTGATGAACCATCTGCCGGTGCTTCGTACTTTTGACGGATCTTTGCTCGCCTCGTAAGTCCGCCGTCTCCGGCAATCACTTGGAGATTGAGGACCTAAAGGTGTTCGCTCTGCTTGCTATCCTCCGCCGTTAAGGGAGATGGAAGGCAAGATCAGTTCTCGGTGCTTACCCAAGTCATCCCCATCGGAGAGAATACATGTGCCCATACCGTCTCTTTAGCATTATCAGCGAATCTAGAATGTACTGAGCGTCTTTCTCCGATCATCTCCAATGAGTCATCGACTCCTTTTGAGCTTGGAAAACAAAAGGGAAAAGGGTTGGAAATAGAGTTGTGGCGCGCTTTACGGCTTGGCGAAATGAGGCTCAACAAAGGTCGCTAGGCAAGATCCGTGTGTGTTGAAATGATGACGAGTGAATTCAATCCTAAGCTCTAGGCAGCTCTACCTATATCATGTCACAGCTACCTACACTAAGGTAATATGAGGTACGATCAGGCATGCCTACTAGAATACCTCCGCATCGATGGATGATTTATCAGGCCTTGAATGGACAAGCTCCACCCCAACCTCTTCAAGCCAGAAACCTCCTCCCTTCGGCTCTTCGTACCCCACTCTGAGACCTACTCCGCCCGTGTCAGGGAGATCGACGCCAGCACCCGCTCAGCCTCCTTCAAACAGCAATAAGTCTTTGGCCAATCCAGCCTCCCGAAGTCACAGCTCAACACTGGCCAGTGATAGCTTCGCAAACCTGGTCAGCTTCAGCGCTGCGCAACCTACTGATAATCTCTCTTTGCAGGAACAGCAACGGCGATTGCAAGCACAACGGGGGAAGAAAGTCGGAGACCCGAAAAGACCCGAAGATACAAGCTTTGGGGCAGACGGTCATTTTTGGGATAAGCTGGGCGACGGGAAAGCGACATCGAACCATGGAATATCTCCGCCATCCTACGCTGCAACTGACGAATACGGTGGACACAAGCTATCCAAGGCGATCAACAAACCTTTCGCAAACATCGATCGAGCCTCGCCTCCCTCTAAAACCAGGACGCTAGTCAACGATGGAGACGACCTGCTTACAGCTTTCAATGCGGCTACGCCTGTTGATAGTTCCAGCCATCTGCCGGCCCCTTATAGACATACAAGCGATGATAATGTACTTGGAATCAACAAGAATCAAGCCGCAAGCACGGCACTGCACGACTTGATTGGGATGAATGAAGATGAAGCAGAGCAGCAAGACACTGATCTTTTTGGACTTGGAACAGGGAATGGTCCCAGCCATGTGGAAAAGAAGAAAGCTATAGCTGCAGACGATGACGATGTTCTGGGGCTCCTCGCACGACCTGTGTCGGAGTTTGTACAAAAAGAGACAAGCCCGGAGCCATCTCCAAAGATACAAAAACCCATCAACTCACGACCAAACGACCATGCTCTTGCGGAGCTTGTGGACATGGGATTTCCGCCCGATAAATCCAAAGAAGCTCTCGGGACTACGGAGTCTGGCACAGATGTTCAAGCTGCCGTTGGGTGGCTACTTAATCAGGCACATGAAGAGTCGCGAAAAAAGACTTCAGCGCAGCGGAAACAGGATGATCAAGGTCATGATTCCAGAGATCAACAGCCAAGGAAAAGCCGGAGACGTAGCGGTGGTCCTAGTACTGAAGCTCCAGTGCCCGCGTGGATGCGAGGACAGAGCCAGTCAGATGCAACACAGCGCCGTCAAGATAGCCGATCTCCAGTCAACGGTGATAATGATCCAGCAAAAATAGCTGCAGAACTTGGCAACAATCTCTTCAAGACCGCCAACTCTTTGTGGAAGACTGGAACCAAGAAACTGAATCAAGCTGTGTCTGATCTCAACTCTGACAGTGATTCTAGTCAGCCTAAGTGGATGAGAGAAGCATCGGTTGAATCCACGAACCGCAAGCCATCGGGCTTACAACAGGAGAGAGAAGTCAATGGTCAAAATGGGACATCCGCAAAGATGCAGCAGCGGAGAAAGCCCACCACTGAGGCGCCTAGTGTAACCGATGAGGCTCTGATGTTGGAGTCACAAGACGCTCGTCATGTGCCTCGTAGGTCTGCCGGACGTCCAAAACAAGATGTCCCAGCTTGGAGCACAGATTCTTCTAGAGATCCATCCCCTGCAATCGGAGCGAAACCTCGAGATCAGGATCCTCCCCAACCTAGGTTTTTACAAAAATCGAGGGCCCCTGATCCAAGATCGAAGCTCACCCGGCAAGCCGTTGAGGAGCAGAGTTCACAAGCCTACATCAGCCCAGCGCGGCGGAAAAAAGCCCCCCCAAAGCCTCCCTCTCCAGAGCGAGACTTGTTATTTGGCGCCTCTCAAGCAAAATCCAAGCCGGCTCCTCCAAACCCACGTCCAAAATCAACCCCACAAAATGAAGCCCAAATCCCTTCCAAGTCTACCATTCCAACGCGTCCTCCCCCACCAAAACGTGTAATCCCTTCCGTTTCTGATTCTGCCCTTCAAAGCTCATCGACAAGTCGCCGGTCCGGTACAGCCGCCTTCAAAAGGGGCGACTACGCTGATGCCACAACCCACTACACCTCCGCGCTCTCTCCTCTACCTCAAACCCACCCTCTTGGCATCGTCGTTCTCACTAACCGGGCTCTCGCCCACTTGAAAACAGGCGACCCCAAATCATGCATCGCCGACGCCACCGCGGCCGTGACCCTCATCGGCCCCTCCCGTGGAATTTCCGAGACCATCAATCTCGGCGACGAAGGCAGCAAGGATATGAACGGTTTCTGGGCCAAAGCCATGACCCGCCAAGCCGAAGCTTTGGAACAACTCGAGCGCTGGCCAGAAGCTGCCGCGGTATGGAAAACCTGCGTTGAAGCTAACGTAGGCGGTGCGACCAGTATCGCCGGAAGAAACCGATGCGAAAAAGCCACTGCCGGCCCCTCAAAACCTTCCTCTACGCCCCGCCTCTCCGCGCCCAAAAAATCCCCATTAAAACCCGTCCCCAAACCCTCCGCCCTCGACGACCTCTCCGGCCGCCTCACCCACACATTAATAACCGACTCGGCAGAAGCAGTAACGCGCTTACGCGCTGCCAACGCCGCTGCCGACCGTCTCGACGATGAGAAATTCGCGCTTTCGGACCAAGTCAGCGAGAGGGTTGCGAGATGGAAGGGCGGCAAGGAGGGGAATCTGAGGGCGCTTTTGGCAAGTTTAGAATTAGTACTTTGGGAGGGGGCGGGGTGGAAGAAGGTGGGGATGGGGGAGCTGATTCTTGCAGGGAGGGTCAAGGTGGTTTATATGAGGGGGATTGGGAGAGTGCATCCTGATAAGGTTTGTCTTTTTCTTTCTTTTTCTGCTTGGGCTTTCTTTCTTTTGGTGCGTGCGTCTATGAAGTGGAAATCTGCTGACTGAAGAAAGTTACCAACGAGGGCAACGACGGAGCAGAAAATGATCAGTGCGGCCGTGTTCGCGACGCTGAATGAGGCTTGGGAGGGGTTCAAGGCGGAGAATGGGCTCTAAACGACCTGTCTTGGATGGTATGAGGATGTTCGAGTGGTTGCTCCTGGGCGTGTGGGTGACGGGAAGTGTTGCATGGAAGTGGGGCTGTATGGGATATACGGACGTAGTGAAGTGGCTTAATGGCAATCCACACGGCATAAAAGCAGCAGTGGAAGAAATACCCTATACGACAACCTTTTCTAACATCATCTCTAACATGACCTTCCCATTTCACTCTACCTCATCCTTTACACCATCCCCTCCCCTCCTCTCCCCTCCCCACTCAACTACCAAGACCCCTTCCAAAGTACATGTGTAAATGATATTCCATTCCATTGTTTGATATGGTCCGTTCTAACCTTTCCGTTTTGATTGCTTTTTCATGTCGGTAGATTTAGAGTTGGGGATGGGGAGGGGGATGGGGATGGGGGGGAGGATCAATTGATGAGGTATGGAAAAGGAAGAGTGAAGAAGTTTAAAAAAGCGAAAAGTTGAAAGTAAGAGCGGGAGCGAGAAGAAGAGAAGAGAAGAGAAGAGAAGAGAAGAGAGAAAGTGCAAATGGGGGGGGGGCATGGCATGGCATGGCATACTCCGTACATAGGTGTTGGTCAATACACGCAACCACCACCACCACCACCAAAAAAAAAAAAAAAAACCAAAGAGATATACACACAATCCCCCCCCCCCCAAATCCCTCACAAAACCTGCCCAAATCGTTACAATCATCCCCCCCCCCAACCCTAAAAAAACGGCGTCAGCGCCGCTTTCTGGTGGAGGAGGGGACTGATCTCGGTGGATGTCAGGGATTACATATTGGGGAGGGTGGTTCGGACGGACGAACGGAGGAAGGAAGGGATGGGTTGGTTGTTTTCGTGGTGTTTATGTGTGTGTGTGTTTTTAGGAGAGGGGGAGGGGGGAGTAGAAGTGTGAGAAGGGAGATGAGAAGGTGGTGAGAAGGAGGTGGTTGGTGGTTTGTATAGAAGAGATGATAGGGATAATTACCTACGAAATCTTGTAGATGTCAGATCTCGAATGATGTACATATGTACCCAAGGATTCAGACTTTGGGCCGCGAGGGGGGGGTTATATGTAGCCTTGGTGCGACTGGATAGACATTCGTCGTTGTTTTCTTTGTGAGGTTGTTTCAACAAAGGAGGTTCTGGGGATGGATGGGCTGGGAGTTTTTTTGTTAAAGCTTGTGTTAGGAAGGGGGTTTGGATGTCAAGCGAGCTTGATGCTGGGCATGGGGCATATGGGGGGTAGGATGGAGTTGTAGGAAGTGGGAGGAAGCCAGCGGGTTTTGGAAATTGATGTCATGGGGGTCCCAGGGCTAGAGACGGGAAAAAAAGTAGCAAGACCTATCCTCGTCGCCAAATGAAAAACCGAGGTGCAGCAGGAATTTAGGGAAAGGGAAACAAAATCTAATGTTGGTGGAAGTGTGGGTTCTTGTCTTTCTTTATTTCATTATCTCGTAAGGGCGGTTGGTCTAAGCATGGTCTAACGGTTCGTGAGCATCTCGGATTTTCTCTTCTGAGAACGGGTTAAGATTCGCTTGGATCACCGTTCTCTCTTCTTCTGTTTGTGTTTGGCAGAGATTTAATGAATGGATGTTGATAACTCGTGGGGTGGAAGAGCAGAAGGCATCATAAATGCCCAGGTTTTCTTGATGAATTTGATCCGTTCGCAATGTCCGTCAATCTCCAAGCGATTCCTTCACGAGGGATCGTTCGAGTCTCAACCGTTAACGCTGTCCATAAGCACAATCCTGCCTTCAAGCCTTCGGACATTAGCAGCTGAATGTAATGTGGGTGTAACCTACAGCCACTTATGAACTCACCTGGGCGCAATGGCTTTAGTCCAATGTGGCAAATATCCCGTTACAGGTTCGTCGGGATCCACCTCGGCACTTCCTCTGCGTACACCGGCTACGGACATCCATTTCTTCACGGTGGCGCGCGCGATGGACTTGTGCCTTTGCCGCTGGTCTGACTCTTTGGTATGATGAATAGATAGAGTCTTGTCGTGCTCGTCCTCGGTATCTGAATCAACGGGGCGGTCGTTGACGATTGTACGAGCTCTCTTGCGGCCCGTTGCTTCCGCATGCTGATCTGTGTCTTTGAGATCTGTGGGTTCTCGGACCTTCCCATCGAAGTGCAATTGCTCATGCACGCCTCCCCAATGCTTTCCCAGACTCGGTCCCCAGCGCCGCCATTTGCCGAGGGCTTTGAGGCTCATAAAGTACTGGCGCATGATCATGCTAATCAAGATACCGTTCTCTTCCGCGACAAGTTCTTCGGCGGTTCCGCCTTCGGATTTTACTAGTAGGGAGGAGAAGCCATCTTTGCCGCGGCCCATGTAGCCTCTTGTCGCTAGAGTATAGTCTCTACCCATGTCCAGTGGCGTATCGCCAATATGAGCCCATAAAACTCTGGAGTCGGGTGGGAGGTTGGCGCTGTAGGCGAATTTGATATTTGAAACCTGCGAGAACCTCCCCTCCAGCGCCGGCACCGTACTTACTGAATTCTCCAGCGCCTCCCAAATTGCTTTACCCTTAACCCTTATTACAATCACAGGATCTTCAAATGGAAAACAGTTCATGACATCCTTCAGTAGTAGCACGCCAGGTGGATAGATCTGGTCTCCCCTTATTGTGCCTGAGGCCATCAAAGCGCAGTCCGCATTGTGGTGGAAACGCATCAAGTCGCAGACAAAATTCCCAAGATTGCTTTCACGGGTGCGAACGGTGGTGAAGCGCGCGTCCAAAGGGACAGCGGTGTAGCCTATGGGTTTTTCGAGTTTGTATTTGAGGCCTGATGTCAACTTATCTACCAATTCTACAGTTGCTGGATTTTCGGGGATGGAACGGGTAATGTCACGCCGGATGATGTTGAAGTCCCAACCAGGATTGCCCGACGGTTTTCGGCCGGCTTCGATGTAGCTTAGTTGTTTAAAGTCGGTGCCGGAGCGCAGGACGTGAACATTGTTGACAATGTGATGGGCGTAGAAGTGGTCGTGCCCTCCGAGGATGAGGTCGATGAGGCCGGGTGGTGTCTTTTCTGCTAGCTTCAAGTCATTTGGTTCGCGCATGTGGGTTAGTGCTATTATTATTTCGGCGCCTTGAGCGCGAAGCGATGGCACTAGCTCGATTGCAGTTTCGGAGGCGGATTTGTATATCAGGTTGGGCGGTATGGCATTGATTGTATCGAGCCTAACAACGTCAATTAGTAGATATTGATGAGTCAAAAAATTAAAACGTAAAAGAAAAATATATGATCCGAGTTAGGGATTGGACCCAACTGATGGAAATAGCTCTCCGAGTTAGGGATTGGACCCAACTGGTGGGAGTCGAACCCACGACCTTCGGTGTTTGGCTCCGAACTTGAAGGGGGGTCGTACCCTCGGAAGAGTAGGCCCATTGAGCCATGGTGAGCCATGACCCATCGCAACGGAGTGCTTCACTGTACTTCAAGAAACGGAACCCCTACACCACGGGACCTATCGCTAGGAAATACACCTTTATACTAATTTATATAGAATAATATGATTATAAGAAAATTGAAAGATTAGGTTGGGCTTGGGTTCTCTACATACCATTCTCGCTCTCCTAGTCCGATTACGCCTATCTTGATGCCATTCGAAGACTCGATCATAGCTGTCTTTGGGCAGTTTGCGATAGCTACATCCTCCCCTAGTGCAGGGTCCAACACGTTCGCAAGTAGCCAAGGAAAATTGCATTGGTTTTGTAAATGTCGAAATTGGGGGACTCCAAAATCAAGGTCATGATTCTATCCCCATCATTGTCAGTATAATCGTTGGCCACGACCTTTCTACCAAGTCAATAAGAAAAATTGCATGGGTTCACATCCACCAACAGAATAGGGTTGACGACCTGATTACCAGGCCACTGGGTCACTTGTCCACTTGGAGACTCCAAAATTTGACGATCTAGCGATAAGAAAAGGTGTCCATACTCACTCCCACGCAAGCCACATCTGTACCAATACCATTGAGTACTGGAACCATATGTCCTCCCTTGGTGACTGAACTTTCAAGACTGGGATTGTATGCATCTCCAGAAAATAAAGTCAAGAGTTTCGATTGCCTGGCATATTGTGGATCTGAACGATACTGGTCAACGACTGATTGGAAACGCGATATCCCTCCTATAGGCTCCGCGGAACCAGCTCTGATATTGTATCAGTCGGAACTGCACAGGAACTTTACTGTTGACTATCTCGCGTACTCAATGTGGTAGACGTCATTGAAGTGAAGCAAACGCAAATCTGGGGGACCACCATTCTGACCCTGACTCTTCCAAGTAGTAGACTCCGATTTGATGGACTCTTCTCCAGCCATTATTTCTAATGGCTGAAAAAGCAAGAATAAACTTGGGAATGCATCGAAAGATCAAAAGATGTCGCTAATCTAGACGCGTTAGACGCCTGCGTCCCCTTGCCGCTGCATCTAATCTTCGCATCTGCACGCTCTCTTCCCGCCAACCTGAAGATTGCCTTGGACAATGTATTAGAGTTGTCCAACTATAGTGGCTTTCCATTTCCCGTTGTGTGTCAATAAATCGGGGACTCTCCGAAAAAGCTTGAAGAATTTTTTCAACTAGATCCGCAGTATCTCCAAAATCATTGTTCTCAATATTACCGATGGATTTATATCAAGGTCTTACGAATAGGTTGAGCATTGTAGCGGAGTGCAACTGGGTGACTATCACTGCTCTGATTCTATCATCGCTGTTCCTCTCAACCTATGTGACTACCACAATTAAATCAATGATTGCGTTACGAAGCAGAAAAGCCGAGAAAGAACCGCCTATTTTCCCTTATTTTCTCCCACTTCTAGGTAACTCAATATCATTTGCTCGTGATCCAGCTGGATTTGTCGCTTCCATTACGTGAGTCCCGTACCCAGTATTCTACGTTGGCACTTCAACTACGAGCGTAACTTTATTCGTTGACACCTTTACAGAAAGCGTTTCGGTGCTTCTATCCCAGTCCGAGTCAATGTTGGCTTTCGGAATATGCGGTTCGTCTCAGGGTCTGATAATATTAGCACTATCTTCAAGCAAACGCGAAACCTGGCACCCAAGCAAGCTGCTCTTGTGGCCTTGGAAAATGTCTTTGGGTTATCAAAGCCGGCTCTCGCCTTATACAATGCCGATGACTCTGGCACTGCCTTCAACGCACACCCTCAGAGCAAAGTGGTACCGCACCATCGTATCTTCTATCTCCAACATAAAGCTACGCTGACGCATCTGTCTGGCTCCGCTTTGAACGATCTTACACGTCGATTTCTGGAAAACCTGAGGCAACGGATATGCAAAAGCAGCATAGAATCTGAGTGGGTGGACATGCCTGATCTCTACTCATTCCTACAGGTTGAGCTATTCCATGCTTCGGTGGAAGCGATGTGTGGGCCAATCATCTTTCGTCTCAATCCTGACTTCACCAAGGAATTTTGGGACTTTGACAGATGCGTGCCTGATCTATTCAAAGGATATCCCAGATGGGTTACTCCTGTATCATATAGAGCCCTTGATAAAGCATTGAAGAGTGTAAAGCAATGGCATGCATTTGCGCAAGAGCACTATGACGCTAGCCAGATTGTCCCTAACAATGAAGGCTGGGATATGTATTTTGGTAGTAGATTGATCAAAGAAAGACTTGAGTACGCCGGGAAGACGAAATCTCTGGATGAAGATGCAGTGGCGTCCGAAGACTTGGGGCTGCTATGGGCGTAAGTCGATCTCTCCTCACAATATATGCTCATCTCCATCATTACTTGCCCGTGCTAGTCACCGTTCTAGGGTTACAGTTCTCATGACTGACTGATTTCTATCACACAGCACAAATTCCAATTCCATCCCTGCCGCTTGCTGGTTTCTCCTCGAGCTAGTCCGCGACCACTCACTCCTAATTCGTGTCCGAACCGAAATCAACAGCGCTATCATCCCCTCATCAGACCCAAAAGCCCTGCAATTCGACATCCCGAAACTCTGCAGCGGCCCACTACTGCAATCAATCTACGCCGAAACGCTTCGCCTCCGAGTAGCCATAGTAGTAACCCGCACGCCGGAGCGAACCGACTTCAAGCTCGGAAACTGGATCTTTCCCAAGGGCGAACTTATTGCTATCTCCAGCCGTACTGCAGGTATGGACGAGGAGGTTTGGAATACTGGTACCGACAAAGATCCTCATCCGCTGGAGGACTTTTGGTCCGACAGATTCTTAATATACCCGAACAACCCCAGTAGCGGACCGCTCAAGAAGCACACCCAACCCCAAGCCAAGAACTCATTAAACACAACAGCAACGCCCACCGCTCAAGAAACCCATGGCCCCCCAAAATTTTCCCTAGAAGGCCTCTCCGGCGCCTGGGTCCCGTACGGCGGTGGCCAGCGCATGTGCCCCGGCCGCCACTTTGCCAAGCAGGAGATGATAGCCACGTTTGCAATGCTGTGCACCGCGTACGATATCGAGCTGAGAACTGAGGAAGGGTTCAAGCCGGAGCCGGATTTGACCTATTTTCCTTTTGGGGGGTTGCCGCCGAAGGGGAAGATCCCGTTTAGGATTAGGAGGAGGGAGGGTTGATTTGAGTGGTCGGGGTTGGTGGGGTGGTGATGTGGTTGGGTTTGTGGAGGTTCGAGGGAAGGGGCGCCTATAGTATCTGAAAATCCTGTTGTAAGCGGAGGCGAAAGCTGGCAAGTAGAAAAACCAATCCGCCTTAAGAGCGTGGCAACTATTTACTATCAAAGAATCCAAGGTCTGGCTGCTAGTATTCATATTCCTTGCTTGAAAATCTCCAAATGAAAAAACTCACTATCAGCAGTAAGTATATATATCCACAAACCCACACCCATGTCCGAGAAGCAAAAAACCGCAACACAAGCAGAAAAAGATAGATCGATATCAACTTTAGCTCGCCGTTCATTCTAGCTGTCAGTCTAGCCATCCCTTGCCATCTCCTCGTCCGCAGCCTCCCCCCCCCCCCCTGGTATCGGAAGCATCTTTGAAGCAGGATCTTGAAGCTCCGAGTGCCAAAAATCCTTACAAAATACCGTATTCTCAAGCTTGGCGGCGATGGGGGTAAACCGAATCTCACGTAGATTATTGAGGGGTGTTTATGCTGCAGGTGCGCTGCGGAGGCGTTTGGTGGGGTGGGAACGGTTGGAGTGGCTGTTTTGTTCGTAAGTGGGAGTGGGGGGTGTAGGTGGTTGTGGATAGGAAATGGAGGATGGATTATAATAAGATCATTTCATTTGAGGCTGTAGTAAATCAGCGTTGCGGTTCTTTCAGGTACTCGCGTTTGGTGACGCGGTTTTTTTTGGGGTAGCATGCCAGGGTTAAGGGGCTACTGAGGACGCTCTGTGAGGGTTGTAATCCGATTCCTAGGTAACATTAGCATGATGACCGGAGTTTTTCCGGTGCGACCGTAGTTTTATCTCTGTGAGCTAGAGCGTGGTGTTATTCTCTAATTCGTTCGGGCTGACTCGACAGTTTGTTGGACTGAACCTAGATCACAGAATAGACTGCAGCTTTTGGGAATTCAGTGAAAAATGAAACCAGAGCATGAACGATAGTATCAATATCTAGTATTACTTTGTAGTATCGTTCTTCCCTGTTCCTCACCATCAGTCGTCCCGCATAAACCCTACAACGAATTGCCATTCGAAACGATCGGAAAGATTATCGCCTTGGTGCTGTTCACGTTGTAAGAAAAAACCAAAATGTAACTTTGGGGGTCGCGAAAACTGGTTTTGGATATACGCACGACTCAGCCCGTATTCCTCCAACTCATATCGATATCTGGATAAGTCGGGTCTCAACTTTCACGTAAATGGATCAAATGGTTTTACTCCTCCAACTGTGGCTAGACTCGCAGTCAACTGCGTGGCCGATTTGCTAGCTCTGCATAGAGCATTGTTGATGTTGATGTAAATGTCGAAATGTTCGGCTTTAGGAGTTCGTAACAGGACACCGGTGGTGCCCCCGATGGTGGCGTGACCAGGAACCGCGATTTTCAGCGCCTCAATGCTGCGTTTGGTTTGGGTGATGGTCTGATAGAATGCGGCAGCGTCGAGGAGGTTCTTCTCGGTCATTCTCTGGGCCTCTGCCGAGAGATCGGCATCGGTCAAATCATTGCTCTTTAAAATTGCAGCAACGCTCTGGAGATGAGCAGCAACGTCTGCTGCCATTGTCTGTTCATGGGGCTTGACTTTGCGCTCTGCCTTCAGCACTGATTTTGCAATCGTGTTCTCTGTAACTCCTGGTACCTCCACAGCAACTAGCTGCGCGGTCATAAGGCTCACTTCCAAGGATAGAGGCTTCAAGGAGACGCTGGCCATTGCGAGGAAGTATGAGGAGTGCTCAAGTGTGATGCGAAGATCGGTAGGTTAATCAATGTAGCTGAACGCAGATTAGGGATCTTGTTCTCCAAAAAAGCTCACTGACACTGAGGGCAAAAGATTTTGGATCTGTTAATGCCAACTGAGAACTGAGAGTCGGAGAAGCGCTATCTAAGCATATAGGTGTTCATCTTACTAGAGTGAACAATACGTATTCTCTCTAGTTTTGGGAGGAGTAAGGTTCGTCATGGGTGGGCCGCTTTTGGTCGTGACTCACACCGCTTACAGAGACTATTGAATGTGGCTAGCTGATATGCGAGGGAGATGAGCCATGACTGACAGTTCTTTGGGAAGGATTGATTGTGGCTAGCTGTAGCATTGAATGAATAGGCCGTGGCTGGCTGATCCACGAAACGAACTGATTGTGGCTGACTGATCTTCGGAAATGGGACATTCCTTTCCGCCATTGGCGATAAGGATGCCTCTCTTGACCTCCAATTGATTCGATTCTACTATTTACAGGCGATGGAGCTATTGATCTTTGCTTCTCTTTCCCATGTACTTATAACTCTCTTCTCCGCAGTCTTTCCTCATGCAGCACGCGAACCTCTTACTCTTCCTCTCCCACACTTCGTTCTGATCTAAGCAGTCAGTTCGCAATACTTAGGAGTACATTTACGAGGCATGGGCTTCTTCGATTTCCTCAAGAAGGGTTCCACCAGCATTGTCAAGGGCCTTGATTTGAGGAGTGCCTTATACGTCCCCGGATTGTCAACGCAGTTGCTAATTGGAGATCTAGGTTAAGCACTCGCCCATTGTCAAGAGTTTGGGCTCCTTTGCAGGACTGGTGGCTCAGGCCGTCCCCGTTATCGGTATGCATCTAGAGCTGCTAAGATACGATGACACTGGCTGATCTGATTGACTGTCTTCTTATATAGGCCCAATCATCGACGTAGCCGTTCCCGCGCTTAGCGCCATCTTCAGCGATGATCCTGCTCTTGGATATTCGTCCATTACACCTAGCACCCAAGATCCGCTTGAATAACCTTTGACGGTCAACCTCAAACGGAGCGAGGAAGATATCAAGCTGTTCCTCAAAACTGTCAGCGACATCAAGGATACACTCAGTACTGAGATTGAAAACGTTGCCGAGAGAGTCCTCGCAAGAATAGAAAAGCTCCAGGAATACCATAAACACCGGAGGTACATTGACTTCCGCACCGAGATCACTTCCCGAATGTAAGTACAAAGTCTTGACTTGTGAAGTAAAACGGGGCTAATCGCCTCAATCTTAAGTGGATACTTCAAGGAGCAATCGCATCTCTTCAACGATCTTACCGCCACTTCCGGCCCGAGCGCATTCAACATCGTCTTCAACTCATTAGATGGCGGCCCTACGCTTCCGCAAGAGCGCGGTCGACTCCTGGACGGGGTCAAGAGGATTGAAGGGGACCTTGAGGATCCTTCTTACATGCCTTCACGAGATATGCTCGAGCTATATCTGTTGACCGTTCACTGGCTCTTGATTTTTGACAAGGTATGTTGGCTATGCTCACAAAAATCGTAGCGGTTTTGCTAATTAGTGTACCTCGTCTAGGCGTAGGAGTTTTTTTCGAGTACTCTTTGATAGAAATTTCAAACTGACTGTTATTGTTATTAGCGTCATCATCTGTCGAAGTCTTGAAGCCAAGTTCTTGTTTGCCAATGCACAATAATGTAAGTAGCGTTCTGTAAGTCGTATAGGGCTATCGCTCATCGCTCCTGTAAGTGCTAGTCATATACACTGAGCAGTCAGAATTAACTTATCAATATTAGATCTGAGAGCTTTACTCCTTCTGCCGACGATGCAAAAGCTAAGACTGACATGGAAGTGACCGCAAATGAAGACTTTGAGAAGTCAACCGTATACGCCTTCTACAGAGAGGTCGCTCAGCGTACTCTAGAAGCTTATCTCGAGCCCGCTCGTGCCGTTATGGAGAGCTTGGCCGATGGCAGTAGGTTCAACTGTCTGTGTCTGTGTGATGTTCGAATAGCTCACTCAGCCATTTTCGCACCAACAGTTCGCCACTGGAACAGCCGTCTTCCTGCCTCTCCTATCTCGCGGCTTGAAGGCAAGCCGCTACAACACGTCCCTGCGAAAACCACGTCAGACAAGCCTGGCGCAGAAGATAAATCGCCTTACTGGGGAAAGAGTGTGAGGTTCGTTCATTGTCATCAATGCACTGGGGTTTATATCAAGCTGATCTTGCTGTCAGCTATGCTATCACATATGTCAACCAATTTGGAGAGAGCCCCGAAAGTCACTGCTCTGAGCAGCTTGACATTAAGGAGGACGTGAAAGCAATTCAGGTAAGCGTCCGTCACTTGAGTGAAAGATTCTGCTTCCTCAACGTATTCTCCCGCAGCTTGATCTTCATCCAGTCGTCTTCGCCAACGACCCTACCGCCGGCATTGAACCTGTTAAGAGTACTGATGGAAAGTGAGCGGAGTCCAACAGAGGTATCCGCCGCCGCAGTAAGTGTCTCCGCTCCGACCTTTTAGCTGGAATGCTTACTTCTTTGTTGCAGTCTACCTCCGGTACAAGAGTGCTCATGACCCTAATGTAGTGATTATGGATCATGTTGGAACCGTGAGCGAGGAGACTACGGCCTGGACTCATACTGTTGCCACAGCCCCAGAGTTTGTGCCCACTAAGTAGTCACGGTAAGGTGGTCTGCTTAGCCTATATCCAGAAGCTTGAAGATACCTAGAGGGTAGCTTCCATTCTTTCCTCTAGGCACCCATTCGTTTAGCTATTGATGAAGTGTAGATCGGATGATTGTCTAAACTTCTAAAGGTACAACAGAAGGCTATCTATGTTTTCTGCCGCAATTGGCGCTAGCCCCAAGCAGGCTAGCGGGCAGCGTTCCTAAAATGCCACGTAATCTTTTGACATGCCGTGCTAAGTTGACTGTATCCACCTGATCGAGACTCGTTCGGGTGAATCAGCTGTTCCCACATCTGATATCTGACTAGACCGTTTCTTTCAGCCTAGTGAGCAGCATCTGATCCAAGACTTTCAAAGCTTCTTTGGTGTCCTTGGCGGTAGGACCCTCGAGGATGGATTTTCCGGCCGTCATGGTTAATCGCTCTGGAGCGGGTTGTTCCAGATATGGCACTACTCGAGTTCGGTGAGCTGTTCTGAATACCTGCGTTATGTTAGGAGCCGTTTGCAGATTTAAAAAAAAGAACCGTACCTTCATGTGATTCACAATCTTCCTAAATTCATCCTTGATCTTCATGTCACTATGCTCCTCCAGCTTGTTGCGGAAAGAGTGTTTTTTAAACGCAATGCATAGTTTTCTCTGATTAGCGGGTATATACCTAATCATATTCTCGTCGGTGAGGTAGCGGTCCATGCCCAAGAAAGCGTCTAGCGCTTGAAAGAACAGGACGTGATTACCAGAAAGTCCATCATACTTGATGAACACGCCGTCAACCATTCTTCCAACACCCCAGCCTTGGAAGCCCTGGACGTAGCTCAACCACACCAAGTGCGATATACGAGACTTGGTGAGGTTTTCGTAAAAGATCAGGAGGAGATGGCGAAGTCTAAAAGTAATGTTCTCGAGATGGTTCACGCACAACACCTTGTCGTTTTCCTCGAAGCAGATGATGGCACGAACCATCTCATAATAAATAGGGAAAGCCTTGATGAATTGTTAGAATCAGGAAACAGATTCAGAGGCGACTATACATACCAAAACTTCTAGATTATAGAACATACGGAAAAAGACCTCCTCTGATGATCTGATCAAATCCGACATACCAACGTTGATCTTGTAAACTCTTTCACCTTTCTCGTTAAAGTTATGCAGGACGTTTGCTGTGTTATTTCCGCTATCAGCAGTCACGCCGAAGTTTCGCTGGAGGTAAGGCCAAGGCACATCAAGCTCCTGTGGGAATTCGACAACCTTCTCATATTGAGCGACCTTTACAACAGGGATTGTTGCCCATCTAAGACATTTTCAGATTGGTTTCATTCTCTGGAAGCGTTATAAACATTACCTATAGGCGTGGCGACATACAGCAACGCAAGCATAAAATCCGTTGTAAGCGTCTCGAGGAAGGACATCCCAGTTTCCAGCTTCCACTGCAGCCATGATTTCCTCGACCTGAGCGATGTTGATTCGTTCGGTCAAGAGCTTTCGCATGAGCGAACGGTATTTGTTGCGTCGTTCATTATTGACGTTGTCATCCAGCGAAGGCTCGGCCGCAGACAATAGTGGAACAAGCTCCAGGTAGATATCTTTATACGGGCGGAGGGCCATTGGGTATGAGTCATGATTCGCTTTCGGTGGCCATGCTCCCGCGCCATCTCTATCGAACAATTCTGTTAGAATTGACGCTGTTTCGTGCCGACCGTTGAGAGTCCTCAAGTCTTGTATCCTTGAGATGTTTCCTGTCTCGTCGACCTCAACCGGCCTAGCACGCCTAATCCATAACAGACTTCCCGAAATAACGATGAGAGCGCCCAAAAAGCAGAGAATGAAAATCATCGTGTAGTAAGTGCCTCTCAATGCTCCTTTGTCAAATAACGAAGAATCCTTTGTTAAATAGATAGAGTTAAGGTAATGTCAACACAAAGTTGTAAGACTTTTGTGATGTAACTCCAGAGCCTGGGGATTTGGAGAGCTCGGAGACTCATACAGTCCATAGCCAGGAGATGTGAATAAATAAGGGATATATCCGGTATCGGGGCGTTTCTTCAGCTAGACCACCAGATCATGTCGTCATGTAACGTAAGCAGAGCTTGCTCACTACGGAGAAGTGAATGCTTCTGGTTTGTCGGATCTATCTACCTGAGTTCATTCATTCATTCACTAATAGAGAACATTACGCCTGACATCTCGTCAGCTCAAATGGTAGGATCCTCATGGTAGAAAGGCCATATTCCAGTTCAGCAAGTGTATGTGCACGTACGACGATGGTCAGGTTGATCACAATTATAGGTCAACGGTTTTCACGTGGGCGGGATTAAAGCCATCTTTTCCTTCAAGGCAAACGCTTTGCCTAGCCGTTTCAATGCATATCACACATCCTGTTAGGGTGTAAATCTCTGGGGTCTGCGCTATCTTTTACATCCGGTGTATCGGGATTCGGGATGTGGGATACTCCAGAAGCCTGCAGAGTCCTTCGTACCAAGACCCAACATAAGCAATCACAAAACATCATGTTCCATGTGGTTCGAGAAACAAGCGGAAGAACACCACCCCCTAAAGTCCACAGCTGTACGGTGTCAGGGGTAAAAGTTGCAGCTTGGAGTAAAGCCTCGACTAGACTCCGACTGGTGATATCGAGAAGATCACCTCCCTTCAGGCTTAGGCAGAGTGAGCCTTGAGACTCCACTAGAATACCCAGCTCACCAAATCGACCGCCACGAAATGGGAAGGCTGCGAGTGAAGGTAACGCACGCTGCTGGCTGCCGCAGGAGCATGTTGCTCATCGGTATACTCGTACCAGCCTGTGCAGCTCCCGTTCCTAATTACTCCGAGTCACTGTTGCATCGGCTGACGGTGGTAAGACTGTCTCTCGAGCCGATTGTCGACGCGCCAAGTCTGTTATTATGCGTTGAAAATCCATCGCAGGTTTCGAATTGAGTTAAATTTGATTCGAGCTATCGCAGCGCGTGGTACAAGGGGGCATTGGGCTCGCGGGGCTGGGTTGAGTTAACGTGGGAGCTTTTTTGCACTTATTGGTAGGTGTGTGAGGTGCGAGTAGAGCGTGTATGCTTTGTGTTGTATGGGAAGGGAGAAAGGGATGACGGGAAGAAGGTGGAAAGAAGGTGTGAACAATCAAGGCTTCATTGTTACGATTTACCCGCGCAAGCCGCGGTAGGAGTTCTTCTAGTCGAGGGTATTAGTTCTTTTAAGCGCTTATCGCTTAGCTCGTGTTTAGCCACACACTTTAATGAAGATGGGTATGCTTTTCACTCTATAAATGATAAATGGCTTTTAATGTTCTACTTTAATATCTAAATATTAGAACTTTTTCGTCGATCGATTCAACCATGTTCATTCATATCGCGATCGCGAACGCCACCGCCCCTGTCCCGATGTACTACATAGTACTACTACTTGTAGCACGTTCCAGCGGGATGGATGTCGTTATCGGTGGTGATATTAATCCGTAGCAATTCTCCGATCTTGGACCGACGTGCAGCTTTGGTCTGGGTAACCGTCACTCGCGCACAACTGGACAACAAGAGAGTGTCTTCAGCGAGGTCACGCAAGAGAGGTAGATATGAGGGTGACAAGGGAACGAGGTCCAACAATTTGCAATGTGCCAATGGTAGAACGAAAGAATACTACGGTACTTGGGGTTTTAATTGTTAGTACACAGCTTTCTCGGCAGAAGATTCTGATACACTCTAACCTGTAAAGTCCCTAGAGTAACTACAAGTACCTTACAAGTACAAGAGCCATCTAGCTATAGGCGGTAAGAGAATCTTCTGCACTAAGGTTAGTGCTGTTGGCTTTAACGATTATCACCCCGGATAGATTGTATGTGATTGAAGCGCCTAGAATGAGAAGAGCACTACCAGTGACCTACCACAGTAAAGTTCGGGCCCGTATGCCAAGGCGCTATGTCTGTTAAGGGAAAGACTAGTGCCAAGCCTCTGAGAAGCTCAGCAGCCCGGATCCCACGGAGTGCATAGTGGCCTACTACCTTGCCGGGGAAATTATTGTTAGCGCGATCTTCAAATACAGGGGAATGGATTGGTCAGCACTGCGAAAATTATCCCTGACTGTGGCTTTTGCGTTAACAATAATTACCCCAGATACCGTAGTAGAGTGGACAGGCACTGATAGTTGTGCTTGCTGTCAGTTGAGAGGAATATGCTAAGGACATTTCTCCTTGTACTCGTTATAGCTTCATCAGCGGAGTTCACCCATTGGTGCATTTCTGCAGGATCCTCGTCGTCATTAAATCTCTTTCAATCGTACATAAATACTTGATCGATTTGGAGATATTGACATTGGAAACTAACATACTACTACTCCAGACTAACTAAACATCATGCCGAGATCAACAGCCTCCGAGGTGGACTTCTTTCGGAATTTCGCGATGTCAATTGATAAACGGTCACCTTAGCATACGGTCGACTTCTCCCCACTCTGAGCCCACTCCCTGCATATCTCAACGGCAAGATAGCATGCCGCAACGCCTTCAAAGCGGAGGCAGTCGCATTCGAAGTCGTCTCGAAGACCCCCAAGTTTGCCGATGAAGTCTAACTCTAATCGCTTGATATATTATCTTTCTCCTCCGTCGGTCATTTTGCCATGACATGGGGATCACTCAACAACATTCTCTTTCACAATGCCGCTATCGCGCCACAAAGGTCAGGAGGTCACGGTGGATGGTTGCCAGTATCGACCTTTGATAGCGCTTGTATTTAGCTTCATCTTCCGGATCAGCTCTTGTAATTTGCACAACTTACAAGGTAAGATTTCCTAGCGAATTGCTAGAGTGCGGTAATAGAATCATTGGGCAGATCCAAAGTGGATCTACATGCTGCAGTTGTTGAAAAACAACTCATACTTGATTCGTTGCTGTGAACCTGGGTGGGTGACTCGCAGGATGATTTCGGGCCTCATCGGAGCAATCACCGATAGACTAGGCCGTCTATAGAATAGCTCTAGAACCACCGCGGATACCTCCGTAAACCCGCGGCAATCACTTGCTGATCATCATGTTACAGTAAGGTGCATACCTGTTACCTTACTTGTAGTAGCATTTAGACCTGATGACGCTGTTATCATCTTTGCCAACCTGATGTGACCACACCCGCTTGCTAGACTTTCACGACAACGACTTTTATACAGAGCATCTGAGTCGACACACTACTTTTTGCGACGAGAAGAAAAGTCAACCTCCTTTCAAGATTCCAGACGGGCAACACAGCATGACCCAAGTATCTGCAATGAGTATTCCAAGCGGAGAGGCACCGAAGCGTCCTAAGGGTTTGTGTTTTCTACAATCATCACTTATCACTTAGCTAAGATACCGCTCATCACTCTCGTAGGCATACTCAAAAACTCTTATCACCAATCGCCTCCGAACCCCGCAGCCCCGCCACCAACCGAAATGCTCACACAAAGTCTTTCCCCAGACACGTCCAACCCCAGTGATATCACTGGCGTTTCTACAGACCAAGATGCTACTCTAGCCAATACTCTTCAGAATGCTGGTCACCGACGCAATTCCTCAAACCCTCGCGGTAATGTCTCACGCCGTCAGTCCAGTAACCCCGCTCTAGACGACGATCCCAACAACCCTCGACTGAAATGGGACGAGGTAAACTTGTATCTCACAGAGCAAGAGAAGAGTAGTACCATGAAGATTGACGAGCCCAAGACTCCATATGCCAAGCGTTACGAGCCGGAAGAGGATGAAGAGGAAATGCGGACGTTGGACGCCGCAGACCTGAAAGTCGATGAGTTGGACCAAGTGAGCGGCGCACGTTCAAGGACGAGAGAAGCTGAGATCCCAGGCTTGGAGCTTGGAGATGCGGAAGGGTACCCCGAGTTGCAGGATGATCGAGATAGGATTTCACGGTCGTCTAGCACGAGCGCGAAGGGAGAGAAACAAGTCATTGTTGAGCCAACTAACGACTCGGGGGCACACGGCGAGAACGTGGGTCTGTCGGCTGAAGAAAAGGAGAAGCACAGAAAGTTTGAGGAGATGAGGAAGAAGCACTATGAGATGAAGGATGTAAAGGGGCTGCTTGGGTACGTTCTCTGTATCCGAATAGCATGATCGATCACATGTACGGCAGCTAATCGCCATCGCAGACATCCCGAAGAGTTGGAAGACATGGATGAGGACGACGACTCCCCACAAGGTCCCCCCAAGATGCCTCAAGGGTTACCAAATGGATCATGAAACCCGCTTTAACGATTGATGGCTTTACGGAACGGTTTACTATCATCGGTACTGTACTGTAATGTAACTGTACTTTGGGTCGATCAATGCATGTAGCTTTAGAGAAGTGCCAAAATATGTCATGCTACGTAGTGGACGTTTCCACGTCTCACGATTCCGTAGCTGGACTTGTTGCATACATACATATATGCCATGCTATTGTTCGGAACGATGGATGATAAAAGGCCTTGATGTGATTTCATCGCTCATTTATGTAGGTTCAATATAATAAGGACCAAAGTTTATTTTGGTTGTTGCTATTAGGAGGCTATCTAGGAGGTGGAAGGTGAAAACTCTACTAGCGGGCCCCAGCCCTATCAGCAGCCCTGTGAAGGCGGAGATTACCATCTCCCCTATTTCCAACAAATTTTGCGGGGTCGCCTAAACCTTTTGCATTTAAGGTCGCTAACACTACCATTATCTAGGGTACAAGATTGACAACTGGTCCGATTGCCCTATGCAATGGAGCAGACTGTGAGACAGTCTTGTGTATGGGGCACTTCTGCCCTACCACAGTTATCTGTTGAAATATGCTATACATACCTGAATAGGATTGTTCCAAAGTGTGTTCACATTCTGGCCGATTCGTAAACCAACATTATCGACCTTCGAACCCCCCCTATGTGGATGCCCTTCTGGCCCCACGGCAGCTTCGCATCCGCTTGCAACAAGATTCGGCCCAGAAATACCTTCCCGTCATACAGCCCCTTCGCCTCCTTCACCAACGCTTCCACTTGCTCGGCCGTCACCTGTCTCTCTTTAAAATAGGCCGTTAGTCCCTCTTTCAGCTCCTTCGCCAGAGGTAGGGAGGGGATCTCTATCGTCCATGATCGGTTGACTGCTGGTTTGTGTTTGAGTTGGGCGCCGAAGTTCTCCGCTGTGACCAAGGCCCCGTTCACTTCCTGGTTGAGTACAGTAATGCCGATCTTAGCCGCCGCTGCCTTGTCGTACGTTAGAACGTAGTAGGATGTGCCCGAGGGCACGCAGGCGGTCAGTCCGTTCAGGGCATTCTTCTTAATGAGCTCGTACAAACCGGTGAAGTTTTCCAGGGTCTTTGGCTTTTTGATCGAGGCGAAGATTACCTTCTCATCGTTCGCCCGTTTGGCCTTGTCGGCGGGTTTTGCTTTGGTGTTGGTGCCAAGGCGGAGAACGTTTGCGTAGGAAGGAGTGGTACCTATCACTATTAGCATTATCTTTCCAACATTAGTTGCATTCTTACCCGTCGGTTCGATGTCGTTACCAAGCGCGTCCTTTGGTTTACCATGGACTTCCGTATCAACATCCATCCAATCATCTTCTTCGAGTTGCTGGTCGAGGCTTCCATCAGGTCTGGGTTGTTTCGGAACCTTTACGCGCTTCGGTTTCGTCACCTTTTCTTTTCGAGTGCTTCTTCATGTCTAAGTTAGCTCTCAGTCCCTCATCAATAACGCCCGAATGAAGTATTATGTTAACGATAAAAATCCCTCCATCTTTCACAGCCAACATCCATACCTCCATATCTACCGGCGCTCGAAAATCCGGATGATATGGCACGAGCTTTCGCGCTTGTCGTCTCTAACTACCACCCGAGAACCTCCTTGGGTGAAGTAGGCCTTGCACATCGATCGGCAGAGGACCCATCGCATGATGTGCACGAAATATCGCTGGCTACAGACGATATTGCTGATTCCTGATGGTTTCGGAAGGAAATTTGCGGACAAGAGTTTATTTTGAATGATGTGGCATTACCGTCGTGTCAGTTTCGGATTCCGAGCTTTTGGAAGATGCCTGGGCGAGTCCTGTGTACTGGAGCACGGAGCGACGCTGGATACTTTGACGCTTGCGCGGGTATCTGTAGTTCCTACCGAGCTCAGAGAATTCTTTCATACTTCTGACCTGAGGGTAGTGGTATAGATTATGGTGGCGCCTAAATCAATCCCGGGCATGCACCGTAAACACTCGGCTGGTATAATGGCCGTACAGAATACCACTGGCGATGGGCGTGTTCTTTAGGTACTGGGAGTTGACGAAGGCAGGTGGGCCCCAGAATCGGGTGTATTTTTGGCATACCAGGAAAGCTGGGTGGAGACGGTAGCGATTGACTCTTGAACTCTGGAGTGGGAGAACTGGGTCCCACTTCGCTCTGGCAACGACTCCTAACGCAACAACAGCAATAAGTCCATATTCCATTTCCCGGAATTCGCCAGATGACCGAAGCAATTCCCGAGATCGGATTATATGACACTTGTCGAAAGACAGCAAAGCGGACTTCAACAACTTCTATCCCAGGCATAACGCCGGAGAATATCAAAGCGTTGAGATCACGTCTGGTTCAATGGAGGGAAAGTAATGGACGGTAATTGAAACGGAAGTGTTTTCGCAATATACACAGACAGTGCCTTGTCAGACGAGTCTGCATTTCCTAAAGCTGAAAGTCTTTTGTTATCCTGGATTGCATCCAGTGCCTGAGAGAAAGCTCTTCCCTTTCTGCCAGGATTGCTTCATGAGAAGTTCCACTGGCTCTAAGTTTTCCGCAATCCGGGACTTTCACCTAGAGTCTGAGGGGAATCTCTTCCCTTTCCAGCCATAACTGCTCCACGGGAAGTTCCACGTTCTTTTACAGCAGTCTTCATCCAAAAGTTGCCAACGGTTGTCAACGATACTTGCTCACTGAGCATCCTTTTGTGATGATCGGCCTCACTAAGACTCCAAATCGGTTTGAATACAGAGCTAGTTGGCGTAACAGGGATTTCTGTGTCTTTTCTTTGGAGGTGATAAGCGGCCAATGCCGTGATCTTCGTTAGCACGGACATGAGAGTCATTTTTCATTTGTTCAAGATGACAGCATTGACATGGCAACTTTGTTTACCAGGAATGTATGTGGGTGTCTTGCATCATTCGAGGTGATAAAGGGGCGATGCCGTGATCTTCATGAGCATTGGCAGGCAGGCTCAGATTGTTGAGGCACAAGGCGCTGGGGCAATTCTGTAGCCGTAGCTTTCCTTTCTCTGCTGTGAACTTCTGGTAACTCGTATAGTAGCCAGAAAACCATGCTTTTCATACGATTTCTGTGTGGACTCTTGTGGGGATGGAATATCCACTTTCTCTCTTCCTTTTCAGCCGTGTGGAAGGATTTGATGGTCGCTTTGCGGTGTGGAGGTCGCTCAACTCCATCTGGTATTGCGTCACTTGGACGTAGGAAGAAGATCAACATCCTCGTCCTCCTCGTTCTATCCTAACTCCGATATCTTGTTCCCACCGAAACTTCGGTCCCTGGTAAGCTTTCTGATATGGAATTGAGATATCGAGTATTCGAAAGATGCGTTAATCATCCACTCATCAAATACGAAAGCATGAGCACAGCAGGTTGGTGTATCAGGAACGTATTTGGATGTCTTGCATCATTCTTGTTAACAAAGGGAGGGACGACATCGTGATCCTTCTCAGCACAAACAGGAGACAACTTGTTCTGTTGTCCGAGACGACAGCCAGAACAACCTTACTGCTTCGTCATCTAGATATCAGCAATATCGTATGAGACTTGAGGACGTTAATTTCAGGGTTGTGCAGCGTCGTTGTATTCAATGACCTCGAAGTCGAGGTACTGGAAAGTTCTCTTCCTGGTCTAGGGTATAGTGGCTCTTGAAAGTATGATTAACAACAGCATTACCAAGATCGTAATTGGATTGGGCTTTGTGGCCCTAGAGTACACGGGGTACTCGAGTATCGATGTCGAATCTGCGTGATATTCAATGCTCAGGTTTCAGATAAGTCGCATCAACATCTGCTTGAGCGAAAGTATGTTAATCTATGATAGACTGAGTACTGGCTGTCGAAGTCGTTGACCCGTGAATTTTTATCGCTGCTCGCGTGTAAAGAGAAGTGATTCCTTGACATGCGTTCGTATCGTCTCTTGAAAAATTGAATCCATATCTAATGGCGATAGTTCGTTTAGTGCGAGCTGTTTCGAGGTTCACATCGATCTGATGGTTCCGAATCGGCACGTTGATCAAGATATGCCGTAAAGCCGAAACCTGAGCCAGTGGATTTATAACATGTCCCATATCACGCCAACACGGCGTGGGGGGTCACGGCCTCATGGACAACTCTTGGCAAGTTCAACCTTCTTGCTATTTTATCATCCCAAACAAAGTCCTCGTCACTGCTATCCACCATCCAATGAAGTTTTCTAACTTGTTTTTGGGTTTTAGCAAGCGTATGGTTCGCTGTTTCCACGAACCAGCAACTGATTTAGATGCCAGAAGTCTGCTCTCGTGTCTTGTTTTGACGCCATCGAGATCTCTCCCATTTCTTGATGGATGTGGATTGCTGCATGAAGTTTTCCATGTAAGAGCATAGCGATGAATACTCTGAAGGTCTAGAAACTCTGACTATGGCGCCCGACGACCATACCGGCTGTGATCTCCTACCCTTATCAGCAGATGGTCGTTTTCCTGTGGGTCTTCGAGAAAAACGTAAATATGGAGTAGTTATCATCCGAGCGAGAAGCGGTTCTCTCCATCGTCAGAAACAAAATCACCACTTCTCCTGTGGTTAAATCTAGAAGTCATTTGATCTTCGACGCAAGGCGATTTAGATGCCAGAAATTTGCTCTTATGTCTTGTGCAGACGCTTTCTAGTCTCCATCCTGTCCTAGGACAAGCTGGACGCCAGATTCCCTTCGAGTGTTTGAGGCTTAGACATACGAAAATCCCTGGCGACAATAATATCGCTAAGCTGGCTGTTTAGCATCTATCCTGTGGAATTTCTCGAGCTGCCAATGTGAAGCCTATCGCCATCTCGTGATGTTTGGCATAGGTCTATGAGCTATAAAGACCTGGGAGTTTTAGATGCCAGAAATTTGCTCTGATATCTGACTCGGTATAGCAGATAATGGTCTCAGAGATGGGATGGTGACTCTAAGCTTAAAAAGCCTTGGCACCTCTTTCGCTGCCACGGCGAGATGAGTCTGAGTCAGCTGGATCTCCGCGAACTTTGTTTGTCATCAGTTCGTGGCCCAACCATGCACGTTCTCGCATCTTCGTCACATAAGCTTTGGGAGGACGGGACTGAACTCTCGACATAAGCTTTGGCCAATTCACCGATGGTAGCGAACCATTGCTTTACATAATTCTTGAAAGTTTCCGCCAGCTTGTTCAACTCTGCCACTCGGCATTCGGTGTATTGATGCTTGGGGTCGTCCCAGTCTAGGCATTCCATCATTGATATTGGCCTGTTAACTCCGCCGGCGAAAACTCCACAGGATGGCCGGACATGGAATTTTCCCGAGGCGCGGCGGAGAATTCTCTATTAAAACCTCTTATCATCGTATATGCTCCACCGTCTATTCCTTTGTCCATATGGAATTCGTCTTGGATTTACCCATGCTGGGCAAATATACAGCGTTCCTCGAACCTGTCATTTTGAGCTGTTTTAACTCACGGTACGGGGTTCCAGTGATTTTATTCATCAAAAACTTCAAAGACATGGAGGAAGCTGCAAATACACATTTTTTACCCACGCGCTCTGGCCTAGACAAAGGCAACTCCGGCGTCTGAAATTCAACGGCTTCCAATCCATACTTATTTGCCAACTCATCCCTTAGGTGATGTCTCACTTGGTGAAGCTCAATCACTTCTCCACGGCATAAACCTCAAAATGGATCGAATGGATTTCTTCAGCGATAATGATAGTGATCGGCAGGTTCTGAGGGACTGCTGACAATTGTGGACGGATGAAGCTTCCGAGTCACGCAGTTCCTCCCACACGGTCTCTTCTCCATGGCAATACAGTAATCCCGAAATGTGGTACGACGAAGTTGCTGCGGCGACGGGATGGTTTCGGATGCCTGTATGGCAAGGACTCTTAAACTCCCATATAACAATCCTTTATGGCAGGCCGCCCTGGCATCAAACAGCATCGTAGCAACGTTGCTACACTATTCAGGTCGATATTACTCTAGAGGTTTCAATATGTGTAAGGTCTGAGTCGCGCAAGTGTCCTATATCTTGGATCACGGGAACTGAAACAGCAAATGGCGCTGCAATGATTATCGCTGCGACGATGAGCCCAAGCGCTTTTCTGTTGAACCAGTCAGGTCTTCTGAAAGCAAGTCCCAGCACAGTTTGTAGGTGTTGACGTTCTAGAATGACGACGTGCAAGAATGACAGTGGGAAGCTCGAGCCCTCTTATCAAAACTCAAAGATGACTGAGTGCAAAAGGTCAATGTCCATATCATCCATCTTGTTTCCCTTTCCAATCCGGTTGGATGAGGCCAGACTCTCTGCAAGGAGTAGCAACTAGCTGCGTCTAAGCATGAGCACCACGCTGAATGCTCATCTGTTAATTTGGCGACTGAACCTGGCCATGACAGCATCCATAATAGGTTTTGAGATCCATTAGTCTTGGATCCCAGATTAATGCAACGACCACGGCAGCCGAGAGCTGAAGACCACGCACCGCTCCCCTTGTACTACGTAATCCAGTGGCACGAGAAACGTCTGTCCCACATACTCAACATCGATGACTGGTGTTCAGTCTTTCTGAAAGCTGAGCCTTCAATCCGAACGAAGATTTAAAGATAGGCGGGAACCGAATGCATGTCTCACGAAATTTCACTAGTGAGAGCGTTAACGGTGTTTTGGATCCGCATCAGCAGCGCAGCTTGTGCTATTGTCCTGATAGACGACCACGCGAAGTCTTCCGCCGTTCTCGAGGAATCTTTGCTGTCAGATAGCGGAGCTATGCGTGGCGGATTAAGGCCAAGCTGACAGTACTATCGAGTCACGAGGAGTCCTGGACTGTAACCCGGAGTTGAGCGGTCGATCAAGGTTGTTGCTGGATTGACTGATCGAGATACCCAGTAACATCATTGAATCTGTATGACATGTGGAATTTAATACTTGAGGCTCCGGAGCATTTGAAAAAAATGACCACAATGAATGCCGACAATATGGAGCGACGACAAACCAGATTTTTCGGTGGTGTGGTCGATGTGGAGTGTCCAGCAATAGCTCAAGTACTTCGTTTGTTTTCTTCAACGAAATCTTGCCCGCAACAGGCGGAATCATAATGTGGTGGACCGAGGATAAGCTGACGGTCCTGCGTAGAATTGAGGTGACGCATACTTTTCCCGCAGCGAAAGGACCGAATAAGGTCGAAATCAACAAAACTGGCCGCAATAAACCTGACAGAAATACTCGACCCTGTTTTTTTATTCCGGGGTTCCACAAGGATGTGCGTTTCAAGTGGTTTGCGAAGACGTCTTTCTTCTGACTCGAATGTGCCACGATATATCCCCGTCCATGAGGGGCTCTTTTAGCATTGGTCCATGCTACAGGGTAACCGTTAATCGTATGTGTTCCCGGCCTGAGATTTCAAGCGTGTTTTGCTGATATCTTACCCTTCCTAGTGTTGAAATATGCTATACATACCTGAATAGGATTGTTCCAAAGTGTGTTCACATTTTGGCCGATTCGTAAACCAACACCTGGGTCTTGCCCATAAGCCATTGGTAGGTTGGCTTCGTCGCCTCAATCATCAATTGGTAGGATTCCGTTGTCGACCATGAGTTTTTCCACTGCAATTGCTGCAGTTCGAATCCCGCCTTCCCATGAAGGACACAACTTTTTTGGGGATTTATGGCGATACTACCGACAAGCGTGAGACCCGAACATTGCGTTGTTAAGGACGTAAGCTCGGCGTACAATCCGGAGGTAATTGGCTGGCTGGTGGAGGTTGTTCTCCGCACCACTGCTCGAGGGATTCCCAATCAGAGTTGCCCGTTTCGGGATTCCGTAGCAAAGCTCCACAAAGATATCCAACAGATCCTTGAGTACTTCGCGAAGACATTGGGCAGTCTGGTCTTCCCGAGACGCGGAGCGTCATGCTCAGATGCTCAATCCACTTCCCGTCCCAAGCAGTTGAAGATATAGCTAAGTAGCTGGATTGATGCAATGTATTAGCGTTGTCGAAAAGAGATTTGCTTTTGCTGACAGCCGGTAATACAGGCTATTCGTGCCGAAAGGTATGCGAGACCATCGTTGATCTTACAAGTTTGACGAAAGAGTTGTATATATATGTTGCGCAGCCGCAATCCACGTCGGTCATCACTCCTGGGAAACACGCCGAGATGTGATAGGCATGCCCCCGTCTCTTTGAGCAGCTTTCAGAAGCTCTTTCGCTATTCCAGCGGTTTGGTTTCTTTGGAATCCGTGTTGAACAAGCCCTCCGTTCCTGTTCAATCCATAATCTGGCGCGGAAAACGCTCTGTGGAGGAGATAAGCTGATTCTTGCGCCTCAGCTTTTCGGAGCCCTTTCGCTTTCAGGGGATCATGCTCTTGCTTCTTCTGTTTTCGTGTTGCTGAAATGGAAGAATCAGTTATCTATTGACCAAGTGGCTGCTAACATAGACTTACTTGTCACTGACTCCTCAGAGATGGCTCCATCCATGTATCCAGCTTTCAGGTCCTAACCAGCATCTCTTGGAGCCTGAGCTCTCTAGTTTGCCATGTTATTAGGCTCGATGTAACGAATGATCTAGCCAGAGATTTCGTGTGACAGAGCACCATTGCATCCACAATTGAGTCATCTGAGCTCAGTATACTCGCAGATCCGACCGAAAATCTCAGGCGAGTCCTAATGCTGAAGAGGCCACAGTCCGACGAGTGTATGAAAGATCTAGCCAGAGAAATCGTGTGGCATGGCAACCATTGCTGGGTCATCATCGCACGATGTAACGACAGAGCCGAGTGGACACCTTGTATGGGAGTGTTTGAAGCACTGGTACTGTATAGAGTCCGACGGGCTCTTAGCTGTTAAGATACGGTTGCTATCGCCTATCTTTGCTGCTCCTGTCGAACTATTCAGTGAGCTCCAAACCGGAATCTGAGAGGTAGCCCAGGCTGCTGTCGACACAGCAACAGTCTGGACATGTGAATGCGTAGATGGCTGGGAGGGACAGCCAGCTGTAGGCCAAGCATGTTGCAGGACCTTTTGCTCAACAGCAGCCGCTGGAATCCAAGACAAGAGCCCTAAGATGATCATGCTCGTCTGTGGTCTGCTTCCGACACAGCAACAATCTGAACAAGTGAACGCGTAGCTGGCTGGGAAGGATAGCCAGCTGTAGGCCAAGCATATTGCAGGACCTTTTGCTCAACAACAGCCGCTGGAATCCAAGACAAGAGTCCTAAGATGATCATGCTCGTCTGTGGTCTGCTTTCGACACAGCAACAATCTGGACATGTGAACGCGTAGCTGGCTGGGAGGGACAGCCAGCTGTAGGCCAAGCATATTGCAGGACCTTTTGCTCAACAGCAGCCGCTGGAATCCAAGACAAGAGTCCTAAGATTATCATGCTCGTCTGTGGCCTGCTTTAGAGCGTAGCATGATCGTGCACCGATCCAGCCACGTTCAGCCACTCTCGCAGCCATATGGTGCAAGCATGAAGATCACAACATCGCCAGTGTAATGCCCAGAGTGCGGGATGAAGAAATGGTAAAAGCCACCTCTGTATGACAGACAAAGGCCAAGCACTGCCATCGACTCTTGCATCTATACTCTAGAAGCCACACGTGCAAGATGAGCACGAAGAGTATCACAAAGCGTGAAAAGAAGGTGTGGAAGTGAGGTTTTTTGTGAACAAGGATCAAGATCACAACAACACCTCGAGGCTAGTCGGCGCAGCCACACTGTCCGGCACCCTAATTCCTAAACGGGAACGGTCAGATTCCGGGATTGCGGTATTGACACCATCGCGCAGGGGGGGCGGCGGAATGGTGGGATTTTGAGTGCGTTTCTTTTCGGGAGTTTGGGAAAGGTGGTAAAGAGTACGGGTTTGATATTTTAGGGGGTATGAGGGGCCTTCTGAATATGGTGAAGAGCGATACTTTTGAGGGTAGAATATATGGTAATTGATTTTTATGGGAATGTTCGACTAGGCTTTTGTTCTTGACGGTTATTACGGTAGAATGTATGCAAGGGAAGATTGAATATGATTCTTTTCAAACCTCTCATTTGCTCAATAAGTGGAAAACGGGTGTAAGAGGGCAAATAGTGGAAGACGCCTTGAGCGAATATCCATGTTGGTTGATAGAGATCTGGACCTTGTATGTTCAGGAGAGATAATAAGTAGAGATCAAGAGTTCTGAAGTTTTGATTGTGGGAAAGAAGAGTTGTGGAGAGATGACCGGTTTGGGTAGTCACTGTGGCGAATTGGTGATTCTGAGGATCGGAGTCTTGAAGGTTTGTGGTTTGACTTGCCCTTAGATGTGTCAGAGAATTGGCGGTATTTCGGATGAGAGATCTTCGCGTATAGAGTCTAGAAAAAAGGCAGGTCTTCTCTCGGTTTCAATAATTCTATATAGAAGGATGGGGAGCGGCAGAGGTGATAAACAGGTCTGTAGAGTACGCGCGATAGAGTGTGTCGAAGGGCCCATACGGCATAACAGCGAGGCGGATTGCGACATGCGCAAGATAACGAGTAAAGTGCAGTTCTCAACCGGTAGTCCAACCAACAAGTATGCGCACTATCTCGTATACTGAAGAAGTCTTTGAGACATATCAACATAAAGCTAAAGACACCCTAGTATATAACCAAAAACCGAGCAAATAATAAAATCTATAAAGAAGGTTATCAAAGAAGGCATCATGTGGTTGATGGATGATGAACCCGATGTTGTAAAAAGAGAGCGGATCAGAGCTGAGTATATGCCTTCATGAACTCCGGGTAGCGTTCGGGGCGGGGGTCAGATTCGTGAAGAAGGATGAATTGTTTGTGAGTGCGTTTGGGGGTGAAGAGGTGTTCACGGGTTTGGTTAAGGATGAGGTGGGGGGTTTGGCTTCACGGTGTATTGACAAGACGGTCCCGCCTGTTCCAAGATCGTGGTTGAAAATAGGAAAGCATACGATGTCGTGTGAAGAGCATTTAGGTGGACAAGGCAGTTCTTTGAATGAAGGATATGATGAAATTGAGGGAACGGCGTTACACGCTTCAGACACTGAGATCAACGCCTTAGATCGCTATTCAACTTCGTCTTTTAATAAGAAATACGGTCTGCTACTTCACGCGTCTGACTGTGGGGCTCGAGGATTCCCTCTGTCGAACAGTCCGTTGCGCTGCGAGGTTTAGTTTTGCGAATTTCCTGCAAAACTATTGCGCCATCGTGGCGATGCCTTTCTGGCCATTGTGCATTGCGTTGTGGCCTTGGAAATCCAGCAGAAGCAGCTGCTGCTGATCCATCCTTAAAGAATAAACGGAGTGAGGGAAGACATGCCGCAATGATTGCTGGATCAGGCACCAGTCAGCATCACACGACGACAACACGAATCGTTTTTTTTAAGAAGGCGAATTGCGATACATACAGAAGGACACTTCTAGCGTGGAATACACAACTAGCCGAGCCGGATTGATCGTCGGCCCAATGCTCCCTGTCGTCTGAAAGGCAAAGCGGAGGATAGCGAAAACGATGGCAGTCAAAGGAGTTAGGAAAATAACGATTAGGATGTTCTTCTGACGACGGGGCATCTGTAGCTTCCATAGCAGTGGGAACGGAACAAGCATAACTAAAAGTTCATATCAACACCTTTTATAACCTATTCCTTGGGTTACGGAAACTGGCCTTACTCATAAAGTCAGTAACGATATCGACACAGCTTGAAAAAAAGAACGCGCGGTTCCACCCCTCTATGCTCTTTGGCGAGAGGAAAGCAGCTGACCACTGTAAGTAGACGGTCTAAGTCGTTCATAATGAAGAGTACTCACCCATGTCGAAAGACTTTGATGGCGGAGAGGAAGCAAACGCCTGCAATAAAAGACTGGCAATCCAAGTTACGATAGTGATCCCGCACATGATCCACCAGAATACTCTAGCATTGGTCTTGACCGATGTGAAAAGTCGCCAAAAGAAAGACAGCATAGCTAGCTTGACAGTCCATAAAGCTGTCCAAATAAGGTACAAGACTGCAAATTGATATTTGAGAAATTTTGTGGCCTGTGCTCCAGGCAAAGAGCTAAAATCCGCAGTGTCTCTTGATCCACTGAAGGTCTCGGTTATCACCGGAACCATGCACTGTACTGTAATGCTGAGAACAACGTGAAGAACGATGGCAAGACAGATCAAGATATCGTTAGAATAGAGACGCTTGTTGTGCAGGAACTGGAGCCAAGTTCGCAGAATAGTGAAGAAGGTTGCAATGGCAGTGCCTACCCAGATAGCGATCTATAACCCTTAGTTAAGCGCTTACCGCAGGCAGAAAACCAACCCGGTGGGTACTGACGATTAGGCCACTGGGAGAGAATGGAATGATATCGTGACGAATAGGTGTAGTGTCGATAGCACGGGCTTGCAGGTTTGAGAAATCGATAAGCATCATTGCCTCATCAGAGGAAGGCTAAGGAGATAGTAGTCAAACGCAGCAAAACGGGCAAAAGCGACAGTTCAATTCCGCCAGTAGCATAGAATCATCGTCACGGAATCTTCAGGGGAGTGCAACTTCTCGGACATCATGATTGTGAGCCGCATGCTGCAAGCTGGTACGCGTTACTGGCTGCAAGGCAGTGGCGTAGCAAGAGGTCGAGCGTGTACAACTCGAGTACGCTTCGATGTCCTGGCTTGCTGAGGGTAAGGGAGATCTTCTCTAGCATCTTGATAGCGATGACCCGTCTCAAAGGAGTTAGGTTTATATGAGAACAGCGCTCTGTAGAATACCTACTACTCTAGCGTAACAGCTGTCATACAACTATAACCGGGCTGTCGGTCGGCATCTTCCGGCGCTTGAAAAACCCTCAACCTCGAGAAGAAAAGCTCACAAAGTCAACCTGAACCTTGTCATTTCATTCGGCGAATTACTGTCTGCCTTGGGCTGATGGAGTGTCTTGGCGGAAGAGCACATGGAAGGAAAGTAGGTCGAGTGTCAGGTCAAGAGCTTGTGATACCTCGAGTTGTTGATTGACTTCAGAGCTCACTGCCATGCTTGATTCTGTCGCATATACACACACATGATCTCTTAGTCAATCCTCGGTCTCGTTGAAGTCAAATCGCTAAACCCCGGCGTTGTGGAGATGTGACAAAGGATAAGAAAAAGATTTCCAGTCTGTCATCAACGCAGCTGCAAATGCGCATTCCAGAATGATGAGATCTCCGATGATAGCCAAGAGATGTGAGAACCTTAAAGCATTTTTTCCCTATAAGGATGTGCTATATAGCCTTGACGATTGTTTTCGTGGCTTGCCAAGTTGTGGTGACTGGAATGCTCGCCCCTCTCGTTCAGCCTCGATGAGGCGCATCACGAGGTCGACATCGTATCCTGCAATTCATCCGCATTCCGATGTGTTTCAGCTCCAACCTCTTTCTGCTACTACCACTGATCGGTCTATTGCGTTCATATAATGCAGCCGGATTTCGTTTCTGGTATCTTACAGGACCTGCACTCGACCCGAAGTATCTTAAAAAGGGTCAATCATGTCTTCCTCTCAAATAATGAGATTGGACGACCGATTGCATGGACACAGATCATTGGCTGCGACTGTGGTTTCATTATATATTCTATTGACGCTGTCATTGGTACAGGTATTGGGAGTAACTTATATACTTCTGTCTGGTGTTTCAGATCCGCTTCTTCTTGCAGGTGAATTCCTGATAATTGCTGGTGTAAGTATCGAAAAACATTCCCTGGTCCCACCGTAGCTAGCTAAGGACATAAATGACCTAGTCAGCAATATCCTTAGCATTGGTGACCTTCCATCTGATCCTGCGCCGGCGATTCAGCAAATATGACGAGGAAAGACGCCAGGAGAGCAAGCTTGGTTCTGCCTATTTGATGATTATAAGGGTTGTATTCGTTACATGGCTAGCCGCATCTGCGACAGGATTAGTCGTCGCATACAAGCATACCATCTGTGAGCGCCATACGCTTGATACGCGGCCTTGGAAGAGCGTCGACAGCTGCAAACTTCAGCAAGCAACTGTAGCAATGTCACTGCTTTCTATGTGAGCCCTCAATTTATCTGCTGTGAGCTTTTAGCAGGCAATTGACCATGTTGCTAGGATCTTCTCATGTGTTCTCTTTGGCTCGCTTCAGATTTCTGACAGGCCATTCGGCGCTTTCCTTACTGGCAGATACAGAGACGATTGCAGATTAGAAGATCAAGGGACAGGGTATCCGCCTTCTCCTAATACTACGGAGTCGTGTGATACCAAGTATCTCCCTTGTAACCCAGTGCGGTACCCTTCCCACCCTCAACCGATTGTGATGCCTGAGGGTCGTAATTCCTGGCTTCCACCTTTAGCGTTTCAGAAATCGACAATACGAACTCAGAGCATGCATTCATCCAAGCCTCTTCTGATGCGCAGCCAAACTGATGCCACAAGCTCGTCATCAGTATACAGCGGATCTCGGCCACCTTCCGAGTCAACAATAGGTCGCTATCCAAGCACAACAAGCTCCATCAGCAATCTTTCATATAGTAGCACTGTTCAGGCTCCAATATCGAGCATAATGCATCTAGGCAGCGAGTGCGAGCTGCCGGTGATGCCAGAGCGATATAGACGTCTTCCAGGCCGTTCTTTGGACAACGCGGGAGTCCCAAATAGTACTCGAAGCAAAGCCATAATGCCACCTGCCGCCTACTGGAGGCAGGCAGCCCTCCAAAACCCACCCAAGGCTTCGCATGAGGAGATTCAATTCTGGCAAGGCAACAGCAGTATGTATAGATCGGAGTCATTGAGAAGCCAGTATCCCGTGTCCTTCTCATCTTCCACCGGAGCTCTCCCACCAAAACTCTCCCGGGCACCCACCCGGGGAAATTCCAGGATCGAGAAGCGCAAGCGATCTTATGAAAGCCTAAGGAAAGGGAAGATCACTATGTATGATGGTACGTTACTCCCGACCAACTTCCCAGGCCCATCGAAATCTCAAAAGAGGAGGATTTCAATGCCAACGAATTGTAGTAAAGGGGAGCCGACGGGAGCCGGAGAGGTAATCAGAAGACAGAGCCGGACTTTAGTGAAGAAGCGGCAGCCGTGGGATTCGGCACCGAGGTACGATAGGAGTAGTAGAGTGTCAACAAGTAGACATTCCCAGCGGGCTGGGGAGTGAGAGTTTTAGCTTTCTTGTATAATTCAAGTTACTGCTCTGTAGAGCTTGCTCTATATGTGTGTTGATCCAATTCGCTCACGGGATATCATCTAACATAACAACTGAAATGTGATTATTGGATGCTGTCTTGTTGCTTTCTATACACCAAAGAACTTGGAATTGAGACTACAACAGGATAGAAAATGCAACAAACCCCCCAAGACTAACCCATCCAGCGTTCTGAATTCCGATATACCACCAACAATTCCCCCCTCCGAAAGAAAAAGGAAAAAAAGGAAGCGGGCTGGGAGGCTGCCAGTGTTCTGATTCCCATTCTGTAAGGTAGTTACTTTCACGGTTGATACTTGATACTCGACAAATTTTCCCCTAACGGTTTCCCTTTAAGATATGAACAAAAAAGAACAACATTAATTGGCTGGAAAAGGAGACGGCGGATGAGTTTGTCAAATGACGGTATGGCAATTCCCCAAAACAAAACAAAAAACCGGAAATGAGCCCCACCTCCGTTCAGTACCGGCAACCAACCATGACCAGAAACACAGCAAAACTTTTGTATTTAGAGATTCCCGGTCTTTGTGTGACACATGTTCCCACATAGCCAGATCGAACTTGGATGCTTCATGAATTGAATAAGTGCTAAGTAAAATCCGTAAGAACACATCGATATTAAAAAAAAAAAAAGGGGGAAGAATGATAACACACGAAACTCGGCACATGTTGCTTCGGGTCCTTGCGGGTTTGGGTGCAGGTCTTGGGTTGTAGCTTGCTTAGATTAGTCGTTTATCTTTTCTTTGTCAACTCGCCATTTCCATATGCTTCATTTTTCGTCCTTCTCGTTTCCACCGAGCAATACTCATTATATAGCAGACAGGCATCGAATTTTATTTCATGTCCTTCCGAGAAAATACAAGGTCCCTATCGATACATCACAGCCAACACATTGCTCAGGAAATCGCCTTTGCGCTGTTTGCAAATGGCACTAGGTTTTTCTCAACACCAATACTAATGAAACAACATGTGCATTCATGTGTACTCTTCAAGAAACGGATCCATGACCTTATCCACCCGCTCAAACCAGTCGTCGAACCGGAGGGCTATGGCAGTTAACAGTAATCCCAATAGGTAGGATACCAGCCAGACATCTCCCAATCGATCAGTGTCGCTGTGTAATCGTCTGTGCCGGTTGAAGCTATATGTTCCGAGTTCGTCGGTGCTCCAGTCTTGCTTCAATCGGGTGCTAGACCACTTACAGGGCTCGCCTGGCTTGATGGAATTAGTGATCATGATATTCTTACGCTGGAAATCCGCATGTGTGAACACAGGTTTGTGGCCCTGAAGAATAGACGGAAAGGCCCGGCGGTAGAAAAACGCTTTCTGTCCATACCGCTTGCTACCCTTGGCGAGCTCCAGATATTTGAGAACCAAACCCTCGTTCAACTCTTCTTCGATTTCAAGAGGGCCGCTAATCGGTCGGGGAGTTGGTTGCCCTGGCAATTCTGGATACCAAAACATGTTGCTGAGAAAATGAAGCTTTCCCAGGCTTCCATAATATCCCGGCCAAGGGAGTGCGCGCAGCTAGTCGAAGTACGATCTCAAGTACTTTATCCAGGGAGCTGAGAGTTGGCCAGGCGGATTGCAATGTTTCCCCCTCGATATACTCCATGATTATGTAATTTATCTTGGTTGCAGCCTCAATTTATATAGCATAGACTCGAGGTACACGGACATTGGACCTTTGGCTAACAAAGAGCATGCTTTGTCCCTCAACCGGACTGATAATTGACCCATACTTTACGAAAAAGTGGGGAGGAAAGAAGAGAATACAGCGAGCTTCATCACTGCTGGTTGCAACACGTAAGAGCTCGATCTCTGCGTTGGTTGGCAGAGGCGTTGGCAAAAGGTTCAAAGCGGCATAGTATGGCATCCTGATGCAAAATTCGCCAATGTTCGTTAGCGAGAGGCCTAGTAGTCGAGACAAGGATTTACCGGACCAGACGAGAGTATTGGAGCACCAGAATCGCACATAGTCGATCAAGGAAGACATGTTTGTTGATGGTTGAATAGCATCTAGCGCAAACACTCACTCGTGGATGAGACCATTTGAGAGTCTCGACGCATGTTTTGTGCGGAATCCAGAAGCTACTTGTCTGGTGTCCCTAGACCTAAAGATTGCTTCCAATGATATCTCTGAGGATACTGTGTTGACATTGGATATGAAGTTATCTGACCTAACAAATCGTTGACTGATCAGTCATTAGGGCAACTTTCAAATTCACATTTCCTTTCATTGTTGAATTTTTCGTCGTTTCCGTGTTCTACTCGACACCGCTTCGTCCGTATTGGGCAGGCCTTTGGTCTTAGTATCGTCTTTTCGGGCCTTCGGGCTTTGATCCACTTGTGGAATCACCTCTTTCTTCTCATCGTCTAATTTCTCTACTTTTCTTCTCGTACCATCGTGATCCGGGTTTTCCTTACCCCATCCACTCCAAACAGCCACTTCTCCATCCCACCAAATCTTCCCCTCCCTATTTCCCTCCTCGGGATCCTCAATCCACCTCGCCACCATATTTCCCGTCTCCCTACCCACACTCTCGGTTCCAGCTTTTGGCCAAGTATTCATGCCATGATCCGCATCCTGCACCACAATCCGCCATGTCCTACATTTCATCTTTCTTCTTACCAGCTCCAGTCTGTCTAGATCACACATACTATCTCTATCTCCGGTCACAAAAATGACTTTCACGTGCTCAGAAATATCATGCAAAATCTGATCCCGAACATCCTTGCCAGATTGCAAAGGATAGCTCACCAGCACCAAATGCGTCGTGTTCTCCTTGGCAGCCATTACAGCGGCGCGAGCACCCATGCTTCGTCCTCCTAGTGCTCGGCAGGAATCTTGCTGCAGAGTAACAGCATCGAACATCTTGACCCTTGACTTCAAGTTTAGATTTCCCTGAAAACACAAGATTGGCAATGATGTGGCGAAGCCATGAGTGAAATTCGCGATCGCATCCGAATGTAGTGTACCACCAGCACCATGAGTAAAGATCAGAGATGGAATGGTGGTTTTTGCTTCGGTGGAGGTGGAGGAGATTAGACAGGGGATTTGTTTTGGGGAGTGAGGGATGAAGAACTCATCGGAGTGGATTGTAGAAAGATGAACGGACTCAGAGGCTTCACGAGAAATGGCCATATGGAAGTATGCTTGAAAAGCATTCTTGTGGAACTATGGTGACGGATGTGCAGTGATGGTTACAGTGACGACACGGACAATTATACAGATCATTTCTGCATAACGCGAGTATGTAAAACACGCTAGGGTAATATACGTGACCCGCTAACCCACACGGCCCGCTAACATACTAGGTAAGGTAAGGTACGCACCGTAGGTATCGCCAGTACAATAAGACCTTCCTAGAACGATATTGCACATAACGATATCCTCTTTGTAACAATATACTCTCGGAGACCAACAGGGGGTAATTTGTACGTACACCCACTTTTGATATTACGATATCCTCCCGGTAACAATGTAGTTAGGTGGGAATTTGGATGTCGTTACAGCCAGGTCTTACTGTACATCCAAAGTTGTTGATTTTCATCCAAGATACAGGCGTCAGGTGGGTTATGCTGAGGCACTTTATACATCGACTACTTTGGGACTGAGAAGGCTTTGGGCTCAATTGTATTGGCTGAAGCCTATCTTTTCCAGCTTTTCAACTTGTTACTTGCAACTAAGAGCTCACTTCACCAGCATCCACCTGAGGGAAGCACTTAGAAAACGGTTACATGAAACCGAAAGCCACCGAAGCCCGTTACCGCTGACGTTCGCGTTTACCATTTACGGCTCACATTTGGAGAATTCGGCGTCTTCTCCACTGACTCTAACTTTGCCTTTGGAGAGTCCATGTTCGAATGAGCAGTCTTCCGCCATGATCCCAGCGCTGCATTTTCATCCTGTGGCTTCCTCTGTAAGGTTGGCATCCTTGGTGAGTTGGGTTTTGTATAAGACGCTCTTTCCAAAGCGTTCTTTTGGGTGTACCAAATATCCTTTGCCAACTTAATTAGCCTCGGACCGAACTCTTCCAATACCGCATTGACCTTGATCTCGGTAGCCATCTCTTTATTCATTCCAGCCCCTCCGTCCCCACCAAGTGTTGCCCGCTTCCAGTCCTTCTTCCACTGCTCTATTGCGTATTGCGCTTTGTGGTGCGTCGGATCCACGTCTTTGGCAACGAGGTAGAACGAGGACCGTGGAGCATGTGCTTTTTTTGGTTTGACGAGCTTTACCTTCGAGAACGTATCGAAAGTTTCGAGCAGCTCTATGTTGTCAAAGGCATCGGCTTTGTGGAGGAGCATCACGAATGTGCCTCCCTGCTTAACGCGCGTCATACCAAAAATCAGCTGCGCAACGTTCAGGCGGAGTGCTTCACGAGTTTGACGGTAATCTTCACGGAAGTGCGTGCGCAAAATTTGCCCATCACAGATGACAAGGTCAAAAGTCTCGTCCAAAAATGGTCTATCGCCACTGAAATTCTTGGCATCAGGGTGCTCCTTAGGAATCTCCGCCATAGAGGTTCCATATTCAACTGCTAACATGGTGAGGTCCATGAACTCCACTTGCACACGCGGATCTTTGTCGCTGTGAGGGATGCACATAGGATGCCCACCAAGATGTGGAGGCAAAGTGATGCCTTTCACAGAGGCTTCAGGATGGATCTTGAGAAAGATGTCTGTATATCCACCTGGCGCCATGCAGAGGTGTAGGCTGGTTGGGTTTGTCTCCAGTGGGTCAGAGATAGAGAAAACTCCGGCTGAGCGCAGCTCCGTTCCAATCCTCAGGTTGATATCCCAGAATACCTTTTGTTGGTATTTGTCGTTATTGGAACTGTCCGCTCTTTCACGAAGCTTCTTGAAATGCTCGTCTCCTTCAGTACTGCTCCATCCCTGTAGATCAATCAGCTAATAGCCAACAAGATGTAAAGCATGGGTATCGTATTACCTTCTCGCGGAGATCATCCAAGGCACGAAATACAGGCTCCATCTTGCGGAGATAGTCCCTTACGATCAAGTTCGGAAGCTGATAGGCTGACATGCGGCTCAAAGGCCCTCTGAAAGCTCCACTGCTTGGCTCGGATCTTGATATCTCATTACTGGAAGCATCTTGGCTGGTATTGATGCTGAGGTTCGAGAGATTAAGATCTTGGGGGTCCAGCACAGGTGCCATACTGGATGGATGTAGTGTTCGATACCTAACGGTGTAGTAAGGATGGATGATGAGACGAATAGAATTGAATTTTGCTGCAGGTATGCCCCGGGATGAATGAAGTGATAGTTAACGGTCAACACCTCTTACATCGTATTATACGCAAGGCTGCCTTCACTCTCCGTGACATCATGGTCCCACAACCCCAGAATACAACTCTACCTGATCCCAGCTGGATCAAATTTTCATTATCTTCTCTCTTTATCTGGTCTAAGTGGATTCCGAAGATCAGTGGGTTGTCCTCAAAAGCCTACCTGTCTTGAATTTCATAGCAAAATATTACGATACGACCTTGTTTAGGTCCGTATTCCGATGAAAGGTGAAGGTACTGGATTGTTTGAGTACAGTGCACAGTTAAGATCAAGCTCATGATTGATTATTCCAGGTTTCGAAGTTGCTGACTTATCGAATTGAAGTATTTTGTCGAGCTAGGAAGGAAGGTATATCATCACGTACCTGCTTGGTATCATACATGTAGGCCTTGCAATGGCCAATGCCATGATTCGGAAACTGTACTCTCGAGGAATGGGTAGCTAACAAATCGTTTCACATACGCAGACCGTGCAACATGACTAGGTAATTGCACAACGACTCTGCCGCCCGCCAAGATACTGACCATGTAAGCATTCGCCGAAGATCAAGGCTGACAACGGCGAGACTGATGAGATAGCTTCATACCACAGGCGCCGCAATAAATGTACACAGAGCTTCGAACGCTCGAACAGCTCATTGCTTCCAATTTCCGGATTACTCTGCTACAGAGCCCTGGACTGGTTGAGCCATGAAACAGCGTCCCAACGAATGCCCCAGAGCCAGCCAGATCCCATGAACAAAGCCATACGGAAGAAGTCGAGGCGAGCTTCAGTTTGACCAGACCTGGGAGATAGCCTTCTTAGCAGCGCCGAAAGACGTTAATTAACAGATCTTCAAGATTCGAAGGCAGAGCAATGTGTAGGGGACGAAATCACCAAGTGTCTCAAAGCTTGTGCTCTCAGCGTATTCCACTATGATATCGGAAACTTGATGGGAGTTGGTATTCCCAAATTTGTACTACATTCTTCCAATTTATCATTTTGATGGCAATAATCATAAAATCGAAAGCTCGGGACTTTACATTCCGGTCTCTAGCCTTCGTCTCAAGGCTAGAGAGAAAGCCGTTCATAATCATCCTGAGCAGTTCGTTTTCCGAAAAAAATGGCTTTTTGAAGAGGCCACATCGTCTGCGGCAGAAGTTCCTCACGAGATTTGCTGCCATGTATGCTACTCGAAGTCCTGTGAGAGCAAAACTTTTGACAATGGCTGCCGTTAGCCCACACTCTTGTTAACGTCTGTGGTGGTTACCATGACTTACATCTCAGCCATTCCAACAACTGCCTGAAATGAGAAAGATACTCGTTGAGCACAGGTGGGAAGGTCCTAAACGAAGTCAAACTGGGATTCATGGAACTCCTTGTCTGTCATCACAACGACACTCAGCGCTTTTACAACGTCAGCCCCAAGCACATACTTTCTGGTCTCCGTATTGTTTATTAACGAGATGGCAGGTAGAATTTGAAAAACCATCAGGAGCAATGAGAGCGGCTCATGCTTGCAAAAACGAGATCGACTAATCTGCTGAAAGAAACTCAAACGAACACATACCCTTCTCATCTCCGGAAATAGAACAGCCATCAACTTCAGATCGACTACAACGTTTGCACGATAAGGATAAACCAAGTATAGACCATACAATGACAATAAAACCTACCGATTCCTACACGAACTATCCATCAGTTTATACTTAACCTGAATAGCGGTTGTTATCCATTGGCTCTCTGACACGCTCTGATCCTTTAACGAGTTTGATAGTAGTATCGCTATGCTGATATACATGGTCTCACAGAACTTGAACAGGAGTTCGGAAGTGGACTCCTTTCACAAGTCGTTGGAGATTTTGAATCGCACTTAATTGTGTGCTCCTAGATCTGGCAAGCAGATATTATGATCAATATTGAACTGTGTCAGACCCAAATTACTGCTTACTTTAATATTTAACCTGCTGTGTTTGGCTATCAATTACGATTCACTGACATTTTGATATCTGTAAATCTAGCCTTCAATGCTCTTTCTCTCTAACGGTAATATTCGTACAGTCAAGAAATCTTCAGACCACATTTAGGAGGAAAATAACCTCCACCTAAAGCAAGAAGCCCTACGGTGACTGCTGTTTCAGTCGATCTCTCACAGTAAACGTTGCAGGGAAAATATAACAGCCAAGAAACATTTAATTACATTTGTGTCACCGCTTTAAATTTTAGTATTTCGCATATTCGAAAATCCCATCCCTTCCCAATCCGTCCGGGGGCATATACGTGTAGAAAGCGGGGAACATACATGTGCAAAAAGGGCGCTGTACCAATAATCCTTGTTGAAATATGCTACATACATACCTGAACAGAATTATTCCAAAAAAGTATGTTCACATTTTGGCCTGTTCGTCAAACCAACATTCCTACCCTCCAGGAAAAGTCTTCACATCCCGCTGGCGGTAATGCCATCAGCGAGATGCTACTAGTCACCTGCCTGCCATTCCTGGGCTAACCAGGCCATCCTTTACTCCTCCTATATATCTGTAAGAACCTCTTTCCTTGAGATGGCCGCTCTCAGCTAGTAGGGCGAGGATTGGAGAAACGGTAACGGTCGTTGTTGATAACGAAGAAGGGCGAGGTGGTGGAGTTGAAGATGAAAGATTGCTGTGGTACAATGGGCGGGACTGTTACTGAAAAAGAATCTAAACAGTGATGGAAAGGGAGGCTCGATGGTGATGCGCCTATGATCACAATCCTGTGGGGAAAACTTGGGGAATATAGAAAGGAGAAGCCATTAGAAGAACACTGATGCCCTCAGCGTGAGTTGACTGCATGTGTGAAATGGAACAAGCGGACATTCGAAGAGGCTGAGCTGGTCCATGCTCTTTTCCTAGGATTCGACAATCCTTCGAGTGCTGATTTCATCGTTTGAGCATCACGCAACCGCACTTTCCCTCGCCATACCATGGTTAGATAAATCGAAATTTCCCATAGGCAAATAAGTCATATAGCTACGCCGCGGAGGGCATTCAGGGTTTGATAATAGTGCCTGGTGGGAGCGAAACGCTTTTGACAAATGGAAAGATTGCCACGAGGCTTCACAGGTGAAGATCCTTTGGAAAGACGTTTCAGAGTATTGTCAAGTGGGACTAGCCAGAACGTCGATGATGATAGCGTATTATAGTCCATCATACAATATCTTCGATAACTACTGGAGTCGAGATCTTGTGGAAGGCTGTATGAATTAGACAAACATGTACCGCGAGTGCATGCATCCCCATCTGCCTTTTCGCCGGCAAGGGGGATCTGCTTTTAGATGTCTTTTCCTAGAGGCTGAGCATATCTACGCGGCCCTGACCAATTCTGGCGGCATCTCTTGCATGATCAACAAACTCAACGGACAGAGCACGGCACAGCGCTCAAGCGAGTCCGCCCAATAAAGGTGAAATGATTTCCGTTCAATGGCTGGCGAGGGTCAATAATCAAGGTCGCCGGAACCAAGTCCCGTGTCATTCTTGGCATCCAGACCCAGAAACAGCCCACACTGTTCAATTTAACGCCAATTGCCGTTCTGTACAGTTTCAGTACTCATGTAACAGCAACCTTTCGCCGTCTAATCCAAGGCAGAACGGAAAGCAAATTTGCACACAAAGCTTGAAACCAAGATATGCGTGTGAATGAAGGATCCGCCAGCAGATTTTCGCTAAGGAACCAGTAATATGGGGAAGATCGTGCTGGAAGAAATTGAATAAATCCTCACAATACTCGCTTCGATGGGTCCACGGCGAGAAGTCTGATGGCACCACTGGATTAGAGGACTGACCATAATCAGTTCAGTCTCGCTGATAGACTCGAAGGCGGCATCGACCGCAATTGCGCCCAGGTTTGAACGATAGACACAGCCAAGCCACAAGTAGCCAGAAAGACGCTCAGGCACCCGAAGATGGTCACGAACCAGAAAGTGTAATATGTATTCGAGTTCCTTCTGTCCTTCCACAAGGCTCCAAGCCCTTTGGGTTGCTGGGAATCCATGTAGGACCTAAGCTGCCTCAAGCGGGTTTCATATATCGGGAATTGAGAATATGACATCCTCTCTTGAGGTTGCTTTTGATTTTTCGACCAGCGCAGTCGCAGATGATCTGCAGCTTCGAAGCAAAACTTGGATGACATGGGCTTGTCGAACAAGCGAGACATCTTTGGACCTGGTGCTTCGTGGGCTTCTTGCTCCGAGTCCCAGGTCTTGAGGGTGTTATGGGCGAGCAGACTTAGCCATGGTGGTGCCATCAGCTTCTGATACCATTTCAGGGCTTCCTTCTCGCTGCTATTTGAGGTGAATATAATAGACCAAGTGGCTGATATCTCTTTTTCTCTACGTTCTCGCTCACCATACTGGATTTTGGTGCACAGACGACTACACGACTATTAACATACGTCGACCCAAAGGTAGAGACCGCTTACTTTTGAACAAGAAATTGGGCCAGGGAGGGTTGAAACCAATAGACTTTGATTATGTTAGCAGTAGAGCTAGTTTCGAGTCGCAGGTGTTCATCCCAATGTGAGGTCCACTGCAATTGAAGATGACCAAGTGATTGCAAGTCCCGAACATTGAAGTCATCTACCCGGAAAAACGAGTCTGTGCCTTTCTCCGGTTCACAGTCGCTCGGGTGTTCTCTCATTGCTGCTTCAGCAGTAGATAATGATGTTTCCCAAGTGTCGTCAAGGTTTTCTGATCGGTGGAATGTTGGTGTTTGGTGCTTGTAAAGCAGGTTTACTAGATAAAGAGCCGTGCGGACGTGCTGGTACTGTTCTCGAAGAATGATACCGCCCAGGAGTGGATGTTTTTTCGGCTCCTCGAGAATGCGCCGTTGATAGCATGCTGAAAGTACGTCACCAATTCGAGGGCTTTGATTACTTTGCGTGTCGCCGAATTCAGGTCGAAAAGAGTTGCAACACCAGACGCATTCTATTAGAATTTCTATCTGTGTCATGGGCGATACCCTCGCCCCCTGGTAGATCGTCCGGTTCCGACCAGAGTTCCAAATTATGGTAGTTGACCTGGTCGTGATCTCCAATCGAAACCCAGCCTCCAGTTTGCGAGGTTTTGGCTTCTACTTTCAAAGGTGGAGGTCTCGGCTTGTTCAATGGGCTTGTCAACGATCTCGACTCGCTTTTCTGACGGATGTCCTCTTCCGAACGTATCGCTGTCGCTGGTCTGCTTTCTTGGCCATTCTTATCGGCCAAGCTCCCCTGCAAGACCTCGATCCACAGTTTCACCAATTGCTCCACTTTCTTTCGCGGAACACCAACAATGTATTCATCCTGTGCTGGGTCGTCTGTTCCCTTGCTCTCCGCTATAGGAGTGTTTGCTATTGGAAAGCCACCATAGACGTGTCTCGGTTGATGGTCGACTTCTTTTAGGCTTGGCGCTTCCAAAGGGAGCCATGAGGAATCCAAAGGTTTAGCTTCCTTCAGTCCTCGGTTGCCTTCCCACGATATTTCTGTCGACGGTAGTAGTCCTAGCTCAAGGTCGTGATTGCTCATGGCCAATGGCGCGATGAAGTCCGCGCGACGGCAGCCTTGCGCCTGATATTCCTTCGTTGCCTTTTGCCCTGCCCCGCCCACCCCAACCGCCAGACCTCATCAGCCTGCATCGTTTTTCTAGTCGTTCAGTCTTGTTTTCAAGTCTTTCAACATCACTAATACATGTCGTTCGAATACTTATCATCTGTCAGAAGGCTTCTCTGGATGTCGAGGTCTTACATTTAGCTTGGGAGGGTGATGCGGTTGAAGCGGCATGACCACTGCTTTCAACCTACGGAGTACAGCAGCAAGAACTATCCAATGCGTTACGAATTAAATGACATTTACTTAGTGACAGAAGATTCTGCAATTCTATTTACAATAAATCTTTCTGGCTGCTACAATAGCTTTCCATCCCTATCCCGCTCTTAGCATATCTGCATATGGATATGCAACCTCTACGTGTTCATCCAAGAGTGGGCCCGGCCTTTCCTCATCCACGGTACCCTACAGTGTGCGAAGAAGTGCTTGGTAGTGGACATCCCTTGTTCTCAGAGTTATGGTCATCCTCAAAGGCGTGACCTAGCCGTCGAACGGTATTCAGACGAAGGCGTATGCCACTGTAAGAGTTATTCCGCGACCATGTTTATTTGAGGCTGAATGGTTACGGTCCTCAATCGGGAGCTTGCCCTAGGCAGGAATTGCTTGTAATCTTTGGCTTTTTCCTGACCAAGCCTACCGATAGCACGTTCACTCCCTTTCGGTCACTGACTGCCCCAACTGGATGTGCTTGGTCGTCTACATCCTCATTTCTTCTCTTCTTTTTTCTCATTATGCCAGCATTCAACACCGTAGCGGTTGGTCCAGCAGCGATTTGGGAGACCTTCTCGGGCTCTCGCTTCCCTACAACTATCTGACCCCAGCACTTCTTAGAAATCACAGAAACATCATTGATCCATCTCTGGGTACTTATTGTGCCAACATCTTTATTGGCATAGTCTAGTTGAAGCATCAATTTATTAACGCGCTGATAATCCTTTTCGCGCAGGACCACTTCGCCACGACTGGAAGAGGGCCAATAGTAATATTTCGTCTTCTCGGGTAGTGCTTTTGCTGTCCGAGGTTCTCGCATTTCTTTACCAGTAGGGGCTGGAGAGGAAGGAAATAACGGTGGAGCCTTTTCTAGAGTTGGACTCGGTCGAAGTGATGATTCGGATGTTGCAAGGGTCGAATATCTAGGTTGAAAACTTTCAGGTGTCGGCAAAGCGAATGTGGTCTTCTGTTGGCGGAGGGCGCTTAGCGAGGACTCAAGATTATTAGCCTCATGATCAATTGGCTTCTGAATTGGCGCGAAGACTCCCCAGATAAAGCCAACAAGGCGACCGGAAGAGCACTCTTGTCGAAAAGCCATCATCTCCCAAAATTGCTCAAGACTCTTTACACTTTTCCATTGCCCTGAATGCTTACCCTTCGACGGGCTTTCTTGAGATCTTGATGTAAGTTCAGGAAGCTCGTCGTCCAGCTCATCGACGTAGCGGGCTTTTGGGTCATCGGGAAACCGTGGTATCAAGCATCTCTCCGGCCAATGTGGCGACCTCCCAAGTTCACGCAGTGGATCTCCCACTTTCCAATAAGGGTCTAGGTGAACATATTCCATCGGCCTATGAGGGGGAAAGAAGCCCTTTGTCTCAAATAGATCGCACCCTGGTACCCTCAGATATCCCTTTGCTGATATTTCGCTTATACTCCCCATTCCCAAGTTTATCTCGCTGTCAGATGCGCTGCGCGATACGAACGCAGCTTTGTCGTCTTCATTGGGGTAGAGCCGTAGAATGGGGTCTACAACTCTGCACCACCACCTCACTAGTCCTCTATCATCCAGAACATGTTTTCCAGAATTCTCAATGCTTCCAGGGAAGAGGTATTGATCCTGTGCTCTAGCGAACAGCGATAGCACCAGTCTTCTGTCTGACCTTTGTCTTTTCTCCACCAGGTATGCTAAGAACGTTGTGGAAATTGTCTTTAAAGGCGAAGGCGTTCCTTGAGGGAGGTTGAGGAGGTGTAAGTAGCCGGTAGAGTCTGCTTTAGACACAAACAGTGTGGTGAGATTCTCTGTAGTGTAAAGCAGGACTTCGAGAGCGAAAACCTGAAGTGAATAACTATCCGAGTCAATGCTAACACTGAAGAAGTGACTTTCACAGAAAGTCTTGTCTTGTTTCTCGCCAGGAGGGGCGGAGTAAATAGCGGGGCATGGAGTCGGAGGTGAGGATAGGTAATGGATGTGGAATCGGCTATTTTTAGGCAAAGCTTCAGCAAGTCTTTCGATCAATGTAGCATTAGCAATTGCACACATGTTGAGTTGGAAGCATAGCAAGCATAGATTAGCAATTGGTAGTAATAAAAGGTCGAGACCAAGGGAGACGCGCCTCGCGACGTGAACTCCACTAGTGTTTCCGCTTTTGCTCTAGCGTTAAAAAGATCGCTAGAAACAAGAATTCGTGCCACAAACTTCAACTTCTCTTACGACGCGCCCAACAGACAGTGCAACTCAACAGCTCTGCGACTGGCTTGGCATCCTGCTGAGACCGACTGCGGAGTGCATCTATTGCTGATACTTGCGATTCGGAGGCTGCGGAGAAGAATTGAAGATGGTTCCATTAAGAACTGGCCGAGTACTGTTCGCTGTTGCTTGGGCGGTGTCAGAGGGACCGGACAATCGGTGAGGGATAACTCGAGGGAGCCGGACTTTGAACAATGCCATCGAGCGAGTGTGGGCCGCTGATGTAGTTGGATAATTTAATTGAAGAGATTGCATTAGGGGGCCCTCAAGAATCATATTGCTTTCAGCAAATACCGCTCCAACCAGTGCAACTGTGAAGCTAGTCTTACATTCAGGTCTGAGGTTTTATTCTTTTGTGACTTCTAATTTAATAATGGACACTTAAAGGATTGAGAATCCTCTCTCGTACAATTCTGTTCGCAACTTCACCTCCCTGTTGCAGCGCAACCGCTCCTACAATAGCATACAGCGCCTGTGAATACACTAAATCCTGTCCGGAACCTTGGATGTTTTTGGCCTACACTCGATCAGTCCTCACCCTTCCCCGGGTTTCACTTCATAGAGAAAGATTTACCTTCTTAGGTTTCCACCGTAACGCTTGCTCAAGCCCATACTTCCCTGCAAGCTGCGCCATACTTTTCTTCTCTGTTACCATATCCTTAGCCTTCTCCGTAAGGCCTCCTAATCCATCCAGTGCTGGATGTGTGAAAGGCATTCGCCCGTATTTGTCTGGTGTAGGGGGTGGGGGCGGCTTTGTCAACGATTTACTCATCAAGTGCAGTGACAGTTGCATGTTAACTATTCTTCTACCTATGCAAGCGTACGCATCAGCAATAGCTCCCAATCATATGCAGCATGGAGTTTGTACCAAAAAAGGCCAATCGATCGTTATACCCTCTCCTGCCATGATCAAAGCTCTTGTGGGTGACGGCTAGCCATTTGACCTCCTCTGTGAGAAGTTTATCCCCACCGTTGCCCAGGACCTTCATGTAGACTTGGTCTAATTTTGCTGGGTCCTCGTTGACGGGGAATTCATTATTCAGGACGTAAGGTTTCGAGCGGAAGGGGGCAGTCATTCGCGGAGGCGTCATTTTCCATCGTGGAGGTGAATCGGCCTGTGTGGTCACATCATCTCGGAATGCGGCTGTTGTACTGAGCTCCCTTGATTGGGAGTGCAGCTTTGATCGAGGCGAAAAAATACAGGCGCATCTGCAAGTTGCATGCCGGCGAAGCTGACGAGGAGCAGTAGTAAGACACTGCCCAGATAAGCCTGCTGGCATTGGATGTATATCAAAGAGGGGAACAGGAAGTGGCTTAAAGTTCTCGAGTCGCAAAACTCGTAAAGTAGTGTTCTAAGATTGTAGATCAACTTTTACGAACCGGAAGCTTGGGCCATGCCGCGCTAATCTGCTTTGGGTGATGGATATCATGAGATTGGTGCTCACCAGTAGAGTCTCGTTCTACTCTCAAGTTAATTTAGGAGACGCTATGGAGCAGTCCCCAAATAGAGAGGTTTGAGAAATCGCGGTTTACTTCTCAGCCCAGGAGGCTCAACCACACAGCCATGGCTTCAGCTGTATTCTTCCTTGATCTCAAGGGCAAGGCGCGTTTCTGTCAACTTCCAAAGTTTGCGGACTTACAATTAACTGAGAACGCAGACATTGCTTGCCCGGAATTACAGAGGAGACATACCTATGTCCGCTGTCGAGAAATTCCCTGTCCTTCTCTCTGAAGCCGAAGAAGAGAGCTCCGCCGTCCCACCCTGTTTCTCTGATGAAGGCATAAATGTGCGTTACAGCAGCGTCCACCATCATACAGCATAGAGCCTCCAAGTTGGAGGTTGATATATAAGAATGCTGGCTAAAGAAACTCTGACAGTATCTCTACATCCGCCATAACAACCTCTACCTCCTAGCCCTTACAAAACGCAACACCAATGCCGCCGAGATCCTTCTCTTCCTGCACAAGATCGTGGAAGTCTTTACAGAATATTTCAAAGAGCTGGAAGAGGAGAGCATACGGGATAACTTTGTCATTATCTACGAGCTACTTGACGAGATGATGGACTTTGGTTACCCGCAGACTACAGAAAGCAAGATATTACAAGAGTACTGCACTCTTCGTCGCCTTTGCTTCTTGATCCATTTTGATACTGTCGAAGACCTAACAGCTAACGAAGTCCTAATTATCAGATACATCACCCAAGAATCCCACAAACTCGAAATTCAAGCCAGACCCCCCATCGCCGTCACGAACGCCGTCTCCTGGCGCAGCGAAGGTATTCGCTACCGCAAGAACGAGGTCTTCCTCGACGTTATCGAATCCCTCAACCTCCTCGTCTCCTCCACCGGCAACGTCCTCCGCTCCGAGATCCTCGGCGCCGTAAAGCTGAAATGCTACCTCAGTGGCATGCCCGAACTAAGGTTAGGGCTCAATGACAAAGCTATGTTCGAGACAACGGGAAGGGCGACGAGGGGAAAGGCGGTAGAGATGGAGGATGTGAAATTTCACCAGTGTGTGCGGCTAAGTAGGTTCGAGAACGATCGGACGATCAGCTTCATACCGCCGGATGGTGAATTTGAGCTCATGAGTTATCGGCTGAATACGCAGGTCAAGCCGTTGATATGGGTGGAGAGCGATGTACGGTCGCATTCGGGGTCGAGGATCGAATACACGCTAAAGGTCAGTTCCAACCAACTTTCTTTCCACAATCGATTTACCCGACCGGGGAAGCAAGTTTATTGATCCTGACGGGTATGATGCATGCAGGCTAGAGCGCAATTCAAGCGACGGTCCACAGCCAACAACGTCGAGATCCTCGTTCCCGTGCCCGAAGATGCGGACTCCCCACGCTTCCGTACGAACATCGGGTCAGTGCACTACGCGCCTGAGAAATCAGCCATCATCTGGAAAATCAAGCAGTTTGGCGGCGGCAAAGAGTTCCTCATGCGGGCGGAGCTGGGCTTGCCTTCAGTCAAAGGGGATGATGAGCATGGGGGCGGCATGACGGGGGGGTTTGGGGGAAGTATGGGTGGTGCGCAAGGAGGTAAGGGGAAAAGACCGATCAGCGTCAAGTTTGAAATACCGTATTTTACCACGAGCGGCATCCAGGTGCGGTATTTGAAGATTATAGAACCAAAAGTGAGTTGCCCTCGAATTTCCTTTTCCCTCTTTGCCCGGTATTTTCCATGTCTTTGTGTGACTGAGACGTCATTGGCCCGAGGATGGTTACGCCACGTCGCCATTGTTGGCGGCCATCGATCTTGGCCTGCATACAATGGGTTCATGCATGTGAGCCTATTTGGAAATCGACCACGGGCCGGATCGATGCGTTGGCCCAGAGATCATGATCTGCGATATCGTCTCAGCAAGCCATTGGTTTCTGTCCGCGATGTACTGACAAATCGCGTTGTATAGTTGCAGTATCCTTCGCTTCCTTGGGTCCGGTACATCACACAATCTGGAGATATAGCCGTACGTTTACCGGATGTGCAATGACCTGGCATTTGATGACTGATCACGGTTGCGCATGGTTGTGCAGAATTGGTATCGGCGTAATGGGTGTTGAAAGCATCATTTGTTGCTCAGGGTGGGGCTTAAAGAAAGCTTTTTCAATGTTGATAGCATAGCAGTTAAGGCTCAAAAGACTCGCTAGAATATGAAGATTAGGTCCGTCCATGATAGATAAAATACAACACCCCGTCGCGCAAAGAGACTTGAATGCAGTAAACGCCCAGAGTAAGAAACAGGGAAAGCAGACATCACATAGACAGGGTTATGTTATTTAAGAAACAGGAAGGGTATCATCAAGCGTCACCATACGCCAGCCACAATAGCAAACATTGCCTAAAATAATTGCAACAAGAGGAAAGGGAAGCCGGCTCTTCTGAAACAGGCAATCCTGCACGACAATCAATCGGGGATAGGCCTAAGGGCTTCCACGTAGGTTGTTGTAACGCCCAAAATCGAGGTCTGAGGTTCCAAAACCATGCCTTTAACGATAGAATGGACCATAGGCTCCGGCTTGGAGCTGATCAAGGAGGGCTCTATTCGAATGTTTTAGATTCGTAGGATCGTAGTATATGGTTACCACCATTCCGCGCTCTCGAACGTCTTCAGCTGGTCAGTGGATGTGACACATCTTCTGAGTGATACTCACTGCGGCCTGAATGGAAGTGGTGAGGTTGCCACGTTCCAGGCTGTACGCAAGCAAATGCTGCAGCCAATGAATCTCGTGGAGCGGAGAAAGCCGCTAGTGCCAGGAGGAGTGGTAAGCTCCCAATAAGACCTGCAGACTGTGTTGTCGAGGGGTCTGGACGACCGTCGGTATTGACCTCTTGATAATCATAGATAGCTGGCATCAATTGGGGTAGCCATTGTACTGAGCCAGGAGCGGCAAGGTGTTGTTGTGAACCCATGAGGCCAAGGGAGGAATAAGTATAATTGCGGCCGTTCGGAATATGATCGAACGACAAGACAGTCCAGGGGTTCGGTGCATCATTCACGTCTCTTGTTTCCGCATCAAAGCCTACCGCGAGGAGGTGATCGGTGTCGGGCCTCTGTGTGAATACAGTAGCAGCACTGTACAGAAAACGAGGTTGGGAGTAGATTTGCCGGACGGGGTCATTGTTTTCAACAAGAGCCATTCTACCGCCTTTCCAACGAAGCAGTGGTCCGTTGTCCCGGTTATAGGCTTCTTTTATATCAGGCGGAAGCCAAAAATGGAGATGATGAAGTTCTGCTCGATTCCTTTGTTTACTATAATTGGGACTCAAGAAGTCGACTCTGACGAGAAACACCAGATCTGAGGGAATAAGCGAGTTGCTGCTCGATTGTACCTAATTGCGTTAATTGATACGAAAGCTATCTTTCGAATACGATGGTCATACCGCGGTCGAATTACCCCGATTGTTGGGCCTGAGAGCCGACATCACGTGAGCCGTAACTTTGGTAGTGGCGTTACGATATCGGCAAATGGACGAGATATCGGTAGAAGATCGGCTGCGTATGCCCATCAAAGGTATCTCCGCCAACTGGATTCATGGATTTTATGGACCCAGGGCAACCACAAGACCGTAGCAGAGCCTCAACGACCCAGAACTGGCTGTTTCCCTAGCAAACTTCGATCGAGTGCAGTCACCTGGTCATGCCCTCGCTATCATTGCTGCCGATCGTTGTCCGAGTCACCCGCTCTTGTGAGCTTTGAGGAAAGACGGTTAGGACAATACACCCTAATGCAAGGCCGGGTCATGGAGTGCCATCCTGAGAACCACATTACCAGGGAGGTCACTGGCCTATCTGTGGGCGTACGTGAAATGATTGGTAAACGGATGATCACCATGGGGTCTACCGCAGTCTCCCACCCCGGCGCTGCATTGTCTTTCTCACACTTCTTGTACCCCGCTTCCTTTTGACAAGTGTTAGTCCGACTGGTGGTGGTGGTGGTTGGCTACGGTTGTACGAGAGGTACAGCTGATCCTAATCCTCTTATCGGCAAGCAGGAGATGGACATCGAGGATGCAGAGCTGATCGTCAAGAAGGGTGGGCCGTTAGAAGCGGTGAGAGACAATGTCGTGGGTTCTCGTAGATTTGATGTGCACGTATCTGTTGATTGTCGCTCTGGCATTGTACCAAGAGTCTGAGAAGGTATGCTCGAGACGTTCTGAGACAGCTCCCAGATTAAAGACTGCCGTGAACCATCGAATCTCATATGGGAGGTTGCTGTGGGCCATTTGACTGTAAAACGGTTTTTGATTCGTCATAATGGTAACGGACCCGCTAAGCGTTATAGGCGAGCTTGAGCATGGGAATAGGGAGTAAGCCTGAGCAACCATGTCGTCCTTACTCCATAACATGAGAGTGTAGCAACGATTCTGACACTAGGCGTGTTCCTCAATGCAAAGCATCCCAATCCAACGGGGAACTTGGGAGATTAAATACCCACTATACGTCTAACCGAAACGCTTTTTCGAGATGAGGCTCATTGACTATGGGTCGCGTGTGATATATTTGCCTTGTTGTTTGCCTTAAAAATGCACATGTGAGGCATGTTCTCCGATGGTACCAGCTCCAGCCTATGAGCTTGGAGAAATGAGAGCTTCGTACTGTCACCGCCATTTCGGGGCGTAAACAGCGCATCACTCACCATCTCCGCTTTTGTCCGGTCATTGTGATAGGAACAAAAGATCCTTGATGCCGCCAATACATGCCGTGTATGAGTATCACCTGTCTGGCAACAGAGCACATCAGCGAATAGCTCAAGCATGCTCGATCGCCCAGGTCTGAAAGCATGTACTGCATCGACGACCACCTCAATTGACCCGCTATTGCAGATATCTTGAAGGCTTCGAAGGGCATAGCTGAACCTGGAACAAACCTTTAAAGGAGGTGTGTGAGGAGCTTCTCCCCCAGCTTGATGAGCTCTGCTAACTGTCGTTACGAATGCAAAGAGGAACCCTGCATGTGAAACTTGTGGCATACATAAATGAAAAATTTATCCGGTTCAGCTGCAGAACAGACTATGTTATCTCTTTCACGGCGCCTCAAGTCCCTCGGTCTAATTGAATCACATATATGAGACCAAGCGCATAGCGCCTTGCCCACACAGCCATATCAGAGAAGAGGTGTACAGAATACGTTGGGAAAGGATCAAAGGAGAAAAGCATATAGAAAAGACTCGGGCTCTTATAGATGAACCCTCCACACGCGGAGTGGGCCCACTTGCCATAGTGACTGTGGGTACGCGCAGCACATAGACCAATTGGTCCCCGCAGGCTCCTATAAGGCTTAACTTGGTATAAGTGCAGAGTGTCAGAACTGTTCATAAAAAACGCATTTTCATATAAGCATCTCGCAGACGACCTGTGCAATGCAAATTGCAGCTCCACACCACAATTAGGGGGCGCCTAAGCCGAGGGATTCCCGACTCAGCGACTTAAGTTTGCTAACCTGGCGTTGCCCGGACGCTTGAATGTTGGATCCTTGTACGCTGAGAGCACTGTCTGGTGCTCCTCAAATTGATCTGGCTGACGCCGGAGACAGGCCAATGCTCAAACACTTCGGAAAATCATACCGTCCAGCGGCAATGTGGCGCAGCCAAGCATCTAGGCCATAGACCCCACTGATATCTATCATGGCTAACTGAGGCTATCCATACCTGATTATAAACCCTATCCTAACGACTCACATGCAAGCCTCCTCAGTACAAACACCAGGGAAAGCTAAGTGTTTTTTTTTTTCCATTCTGCCCCTTGTGTCACACTGTTGCACATACTCGTCGGTTTGTTATCGCAGCACCAAGATCTCGAGGGCAGGAGAACACGGAGGTTACACAGGGGTGCTTTTCGTTGTCTTGGGTGTAGAGGGCGCAGCACTCGCTGGAAGTTGGCTTTTTGAAGCTCATTAGCACTCTGGCATCTCTGAAAGCGTACACAATAGGGTCTTGGTGGCAGACGGTTACATATCGAAGACGCATGGCATGCCAAATACTTTCTCTGCTTATGCTATCACCAGTAGTTGAGGAGAGGGTTTTTGATAGTAAAGCGCTAGCGTCCAACATACCGGGCGAAAAGTCAAAATTCAAATCGCTTAGAGCCAAAATCACAAAGTTCTCAACCGCAAGTGAAAACCTATTACGACCGAGTAAATCTGATCCAGGGCATCAGTGATTCATATATCATGGACTTTCAAAAACCTGTTCATACAATCGTACTAGATACGGGCCCAATACTGAAAAATGATCCTTCGCTCAATGCACTGCTACAGAAATCGGAACGACTGATTACCGTGCCCGCTGTCATCGCAGAAATAAAAGACCCAAATACTCGCTCTCGTGTTGAGACTATACTGATGCCATTTCTTGAAACTAGAAGTCCGAGTACGGAATCTCTCAAAGCCATCACAGATTTTGCACGCAAGTCTGGTGACTTGGCTGTTCTCAGCACACCCGATGTTCAAGTCCTAGCACTAGCCTATGAGATTGAATGCCAAAGAAACGGTGGGGACTGGAGACTCCGAAGAGCACCTGGGCAGAAGGGTATGAATGGTCCGCTCCCTGGAAAGAAGGGTGGTGAGCCAGATCAGCCAAAAACTACGGGTAAGACTCAGGACAAGGGGGATGGAGTTTCATCCGCCAACAGAAAGACGGATCATCAGGCTAGACTTGTGACCACTAAAGATTCTCAAGCGGAAACCGATGTTGCTACAGCGTCTTCTGTCCAGAGCTATAGTCAAGCCGTCCAAGTAAGCGGCATAGTTTCCGATATAGAAAAACTCCAAATTTCTTTGTCGGTTCTGGCCCAAAGCCCAGTAATCGATGCACCATTTTCAGAACCTACGCTGCGATCAGAAACCCTACCAGAGCCATCAGACCCAGAATCTTCGGATTCAGATGGTTGGATAACCCCGTCAAATATTAAGAAACACCAAGCAAAGAATATAGGCTCCGCTACGGCGCCGATCTCAGAAGATGTAAAAATCCAAGTAGCTACAATAACCACCGATTTTGCGATGCAAAACGTACTTCTGCAAATGAACCTGAACCTACTCTCAACTTCATTACAGCGTGTCAAGAAGGTCAAGACATGGATTCTACGATGCCACGCATGCTTCGAAAAGACGAAAGATATGTCCAAGCAATTCTGTAGTCGCTGTGGGAAGCCTACTCTCACACGGGTATCCTGCACCGTCAATCAGAATGGAAAGTTTAAACTTCATCTGAAGAGGAACATGCAGTGGAATCACCGCGGAGATCGATTTAGCATACCGAAACCAGTCCCAGGAGCTGCTAACGGTAAAGTTGGACAGGGGAAGGGTGGCGGTCAAGGTGGATGGGGCCAAGAGCTAATTCTTGCGGAGGACCAGAAGGAGTATTTGCGGGCCATGAATGGGCAAAGTAGGCGAAAAGAAAAGAATCTGATGGATGAGGATTATCTACCGGGGATCCTAACTGGAGACAGGGGACGGAATGGCGGGCGGCCGAAGATTGGGGGAGGGCGGAATGTCAACTCGAAAAAGCGATCATAAATGACGTTACGCGTCCCATTGTCATGAACATTCAATGGCAGCCAAATTCACGAATCTTATATATGGTGGCCAGCTCTCTAGGGGATCAATGGAGTAAAAAACTTTGTTCAACCATCAGTGATACCAGTAGAGTCAATCTTCGAGGAATGACGGACGACTGAACCAAACCATATATCCTGTCACTTATACATATCTGTTTTACGTGAGGACATGGTCCTGTCAGTACTCGTACGGTGGGACCGACCAATTGCTCCAGCGGAATTGTGGGGTGGGGCGCCCTGCAAGGGGTGGAGCTTGTGGGCGGATCATTATCCGAAACTTTACCTCCACTACATACAACAGACCTTTATCCCATCACCCCATGTGCTGACTGCTGACACGTCTCTTCCCGGACCAAATTGCTGGACAATTGCCCCTTCAGTATGAGATCTCGAGTCGTGATATGACGATGATAGCAGATGTTGTTGCCGGGGCATGCCTGGTATGGTACCTCTTTATCCTCACCGTATGCGCCATTGGCTTTTTCCAGATGTACTAACCCCATTCACCATCGCATTTGGCTGGAGATAGGCTAAGTGTGAAATAGACAGCGAAACTATTCATCGCGACCTCGCCCACCTATCTCCCCCACCCTTCCCCTGGCCCACATTCCTCATGTCACTATTCTCCGCCCCGTTAAAGGTCTTGAGCCCCACCTCTACGAATGTCTCGCCTCAACTTTTAATCAAGCTTATCCCCGCGAAAAACTGACCATCTACATCTGCATATCCTTCCGCAATGATCCCGCCTTTCCGATCCTCGAACGTCTAATTCATGACTTTCCAGGGTATGACGCTAAAATACTAATAGAGGAGGAAGACCCGAATCTCTCAGGCCACGATGGAAATATCAACAATCTTGGGCCCAATCCTAAGATTCGGAACATGAGTAGGGGCTATAGGGAAGCAAAGGGAGACGTAATGTGGATCATAGACTGCAACGTTTGGACCAGTCCCGCAACCGCTGGCAATATGGTCGATCTCCTCTGCGGTTTCGCAACCCCAAACAACCCCACCAGCCAGCGGACAAAGAAGTACAAATTCGTCCACCAACTCCCTCTCGTCATTGACGTCTCCTCTCCTTCCTCTCTCTCTCACCCGTCCTCCCTCAAGCACATATCAGGCATCTCCGGCGGCCACCTCGAAGAAACCTTCCTCTCCACCTCCCACGCAAAATTCTACACCGCCATCTCCCGCGTCGCCATCGCTCCCTGCATTGTCGGCAAATCAAATATGTTCCGCCTCTCGCACCTAAACGCCCTCACATCCACCAACCCCCTGCGCTCGCCAGGCATAGATTACTTCAGCGACAATATCTGTGAGGACCACCTAATCGGGGATCTCCTATGGCGTTCCCCCGTCCCCCGGGCCGTACGCGCGCAAGCGGAAAAAGAAGGTGGTTTACCTGGAAGCTCCATGGCGAAGTGGGGAAATCATGCGCTCCTACCGCGCAGCCTAGCTATCCAGCCTGTAGCAGATATGCCACTGAGCTCGTACCTAAACCGCCGAATACGATGGCTACGGGTGCGCAAATTCACCGTCACCCTCGCCACCTCCGTCGAACCCGGCACCGAATCCCTCCTCTGCTCCTTCTACGGCGCCTTCGGCCTCACCAGCCTCCCTCTCTGCAACTCCCTCCTACATATCCCGCGCACCTGGCCCACGTTCCTTCTCCTTTGGCTCGCCAATGTGACCTGCTGGATGCTGCTTGACTACCTCATCTGGCGCCGTCTGCAAAGCGGGCAGACGCTCGAGAAGGACGACGTGCCGGCGTTTACGCGGAGGCGCAGGAAGCCCTGGAGGGAGTGGGTGGTCGCGTGGTTGGGGAGGGAGGTGCTGGCGTTGCCGATTTGGGTATGGGCGGTTGCCGGGGGGGTGACGGTTGTGTGGCGGGGGAGGAGGTTTTGGGTTGGGGTGGATATGAAGGTGCATGAGATCCGGGGGGAGGGAGAGGGGGAGATGGAGAGGATGAATGGGAACGGACATGGGGTTGTCAACGGGTTAGGTAGGAAAGCTACACTAAGTCGGTAGCGTTGTTATATTCGCAGACGAAAGATTTTAGGATGCGCAAGGGGGACGTCAGAAAAGCGTCGTAAATGCACTAGATAGCCGGCCGGCATCATTTAAGAAAATAAAGATATAGATATAGAGCCATCATAGTAGTATTGTAACTGGAATCGGAGATCTACTGTAGTAAGAAAGGTTATGGGTAGGGCTGGATACGAAGGTTTATGAGATTGTTAAAAAGGATGAATGGGTACGAGGTCGTTTAACGAAGGGAAGGAAAAAAAGAAATGACCATTGAGTAGCGTTATTGTATTGGGAGAGGCTGTGGGATGGCGTCAGGAAGGTATCGTAAAAGCAATAGAAAGCCGGCAGCGCTTTAGAGAACAAAGGTATAGATATAGAACCTCACCGCGGTATCATAACAAGAATTTAACCTGGAACACATGATTTTAAAAGGATTTTTATAATGCCTAAATATGCCTTGTGGGTATCTCTAATCTTATAATCTCATCAGGTCATTTCAGTCCCTGCGTCTTCTCCGCACGCTCTCCTCGTTTCTTGCCTAGACAGAATCCTAGGTTCGAGGGAGCATACGTCCGGCACCTCTAACGCAAACGTTCATCTTCGCGCAATGCAGTCGGTAGCTGAGAAGACTTCAGCAGTAGGGCAGGCTCAGCGGTTGTCTGCCGGTCATGTGGTCAGGAAATACCGGTTGAGGGTCTTTCAAAGAACTGAGAGGGGGTTTTCGGATGCCGGTTGCTGTAATGCATTGATAGTGTACCAGCTGTGGTGACCAGGGAGAGTGCATAGGTCGAGACTGACATCTATGCAAGCGGCATAAGTTCCGTAGTTGTGCGACGCTGTTGAATACAAGCCGGATTAGAAGCATGCGGCGCACGTACATCAACAATTCAGCCTTTGCCGCGATTCGGACTCCACCTCTTCAATGTCAACTCTCGCACTTTGTACTGCTTAAGCAAACTCCCGATATCCACCTTCGCCTCTTCCGTTCCGTTCTCTTTCCCGCCCACAGAGTTTGGCCCAATTGCCTCAGGCGGCGGCACCTCAACATAAACCAACACCAAACTCTTTCGCACCTGCGTCTGCACCCGATTCACGCAATGCACCCACCACCAGCTCTTCCTCTCTTTCTTCCTCGTCTTCCCCAACTCGCTTTCCGATCTCCAATATTCATGCTCATAACTTGGCAATATAACAACCGCAAACTGGGCGTGCGTGAATACTGGGCCCCGAAGGTAGAGCAAGTAGTCGACGGCGAATTTGATTCCAGGGCGAACGACCCATCCTAAGGAGCGGAAATGATTGTAGACGACGTAGGAGAGGAGGAAAGGGTCGTCGGGTTGGAGGTCTTGAGGGGGAATTGGAGGGAAGTAGGAGTTTTGGCGGGAGAGAGTGAAAAGAGAAGAGACAGAGAGCGAATTGGAAGTAGCTGGCTCAATGATAGAGAGGACACCAAGGCCGTAAGAGAGAAAGACTGCTTCTTCGAGGGTTAATTGGAGGTGCTCCTGATTTTTGATTGAGGTCGGTTCGGCTGGCGTTAGTTCCTTGTTTTGCTGTGGCTTTCTTAGCTCTGCCTCCGCTTTGGCCGGAATTTGGACATTAAGACTACCAGGAGCGACGTTTTCCTTATTTGACTCGGCATCGCCGTGAAGGTCTGTGATCTCTGCACGATTTGATGAAGCTAGAAGCTTGAGAGGTGGTCCTGCATTACCATGTCCTAGTTCCTTCGCGGGTCCAGCCCCTGCCTCGTAAGGTATATCACACTTCCTCTCCTCCGCTAACATCTCGTCGATAGCCTCCCTCTCTTTCCTCGCTCTCTCCTTCTTGAACTCCCTTCTCTCTTCCCTCCTCCTTCTTGTTACCTCTTCACTAGTTTCCTCAGCAATAATACCACGCCGTCTCTTCTCTCGGTCCAGCCAGCTTGGCTCACTTCGACTCAAACTACCCTTACCGAAGAATCCTTTCTCCCATAGCACACGTATAGCGAGTTTATCCGTGACATGGACAGAGCGAGTTTCGAGAGAATAGTAGCCTTGGTAGAGTATTCTAGGGCGAGATGACGGTGGGCCTACAAATTGACGGATGTAGGTGAAAGCGATTTGGAGGATGGAGAATGGGTTATGGGGTATCAGCGGTGGCAGCGGGTAGACGTCAACTGGTAATGGTAGGGCGTGAAGCTTGTTATAATTAGGCCGAGGAGGTCTAGGAACTTGAAATTTCTGTTGTTGTTCTCCTGATTTCGGGGAGCTTGTACCGTTTACTTTGGCAGCGGAGGCCATGACTCAAGCCTCTGGTCAGGTTGGACAGTCTCGCTCGACCCTCTGCACGCTTTAAGGGACTTAGCATATATTCCACAAAGACGATTTTTATCAATTGAATGGCGGTGCTTTTGCTCAGATACCGTTGTAGTCTTCTCAAAGAGAAAAATGCGCCAACAAGGAAGCGCAACATAAAGTCAGAGTCATGCTTCTAGGCTGCTGTATGGTGTCATCACCGCAGGGAGTGAAGGAGAATACATAACAGACGAGCAACTTATACCGCGTCCGTATCAATAGTGCCCTTAGCTTCGTGGAAGCACATCTTCAAGTGAGTTAAATCATTGTTATTGTGTGTTGAAGTAAGAATTAACCTTAGGCGAAAAAAACTCGCCTAAATTTTTTGATTTTCCGCTCCACCTCCACGTCAACCTCGACCTGAACCCACATCTAGCTAGTTGAGTAACCGCCAACATAACGTACCTTCCCCCTTCCCCAACTTTATGAATACTCGCTAACACCTCGTAGCATGCATCTCATGTACACCCTCTCCCCCACCGGCCAGCGCCTCTACACCCTCAAAAAAGTACAAGCCGGCGAAGTCACAAAGTCGGCGCATCCAGCACGGTTTTCTCCAGATGATAAGTACTCACGGTATGTCTGGTCTATTGCTTCTGATATAGTTTTTTGGCAGGACAGAGGAGGGCTGATTGCAGGATTGGGGGTAATAGGCATAGGGTTACTTTGAAGAAGAGATATGGATTGCTTATGACGCAGATAAGTGAGTAACCTTTGATCTGTCGACGTAGCGCAGTGATGCTGATGGTTGAGGGTAGAGAATGAGAAGGTACTGGGTCAATAGGATTTATCGAGTGGGAAAGGCATAACGGCGTTATGGAGGAGGTGCGTTCGGGAGGGAAGTTGGGAGTTACATTTTCGATACTTGTTGCTATCTTAGAGTGGCATCAGTTGTTTACTTTTAGAAGCACACAACATGGTACGCCCGTACTTCCTAAAAGTATGTAATCTCGGGTTCTTATGGTTCGAACCGTATTCTCTTTCGGTATTCTGTATTGCCACCGAGGTTCTTCAACCAGCTCGTCAAGAAGTCAGAACAATGGACTTTACTTATCATATCAAGCATAAGATCTGCTAATAGAAGCAAGACTTTTGACCCTATATCTGACACGTAAAGCTAACTTGCTCCAGCATAGCCATGCGTCGCCTGCTAAATAAACAAAGTCGGGAATCGAACGACAAGCATCTTGGCCTAAACACTCCGAACATGCCAGGTGATTTAATGTTGCAACTTCTGCAAACCCAATGTACACCATTGAAGTAACCCCACAGCCCCAATTTCAGGCAATGAAAAGCCCAGCTCCAAAACTTGCTAAATAAGTCAGTAATATGTAATTATTCGTGCGGTCATAGCTTGACGGCGAACAGGGTAGTCTTAATGCTGGTATTCGGCCTTGATTGTCCATCTCTTATCTGCTTCTTTTGAACCCACTCGCTCCGCGATCAGGCTGAGAGTGTCCTTGATAGTGTCTTTCGACTGTTTGGGGAACCTGCGAGAAGATTAGAAACTTGTGAAAACCATATGCACAGGGTATAAGAGCGACTTACTGCTTCTTCAAGACCTCAACCAAACCGGCTTTAGTAAGGTCGTTTCCCTGCACTGCAAGTTTGAAATCATTCATGACTTCAGGCGGGATAAAGCGCTTTGGCGGTTTGTGGGGCTTAACAGCTGCTGAGCTGTCTTTGCCAGGGTTATGGGCCTTTAGACTGTTCACGGATAGGGCAGAATTAGGAAATGACATATTGGTACGGCTGATAGCATTGAGCGGTACTCGCGGAGGGTCCATTGAAGTATGTTGTGACTGTGGGTGGGAAGTGTTGAGAGAGTTGGCCATAATCGTGGAACGCCAATATGCCGTTGAATATGGATCAATAGGCAGTTGTGGACGATCTATATAACTTAGCATTGGGATGCTTTGGACAACGTAGTACTTACCAAGTAAGACTTCCAGCTTGTAAGTTCGCATATTCACTGGATTCTTTCCGGATGCCCTAACCATGTCATTTACTTCATAATCGTCCTCCCAGCATAGCCCAGTACAAGAGGGTTTCAGATCGCCCATGATAGGACGACGTTTCTGATTCAGTGTCCGAAATCCGTCGCCGCCTTCCTCGTCGTCAAGGAATCCCTCCATTTCATCGTCTTCCTCCTCTTCGTTGATTTCTTCTTCGCCCTCAGAATCTAGATCTTCTCCCTCGCCCGGCTCTTCCCATTCGGCTTCCGAATCATAGTCGTAATCAGTCTGAGGTAGGGCGCGGGAGAATGGGTTCCTGCAAAGCTTCCTATCCTTGTGACCACCTGGCAGCTTGGTGTAAGTACCAATGTACGGAGGTCTTACATCCTCCGCAAACCGCAAGTATTTTATAGCTATCGACTTTAGCCTTTCCGCTGGTTTAACGACTCTGTTTGCCTTGGAATTTGTGAGATCTATCGGATGCAGTGCGCTGCCGTTCATAGATGCTATGATATCCTTGACTGTATAGCGCGGCCTTCGGTGTCCTTTGCATTGGCGTGAAGATAGGTGAAGAAGATCGTACGGATCGAAAATATTGCCTTCGTTGCTCAATGTTTGACCAGCTGAACTAAGTGACTCATCAAGTTTGCTTTGAGCATACTTGACGCCTTGATCATCGCGCGAGAACCGATTGTAGGGAGCAAGAGCTGTGTTCGGTTGTATAAAAAAGGGCAGAAACTGTCTCTCATACTCTGGCAATTGAGGTTTTTGAGGTGTTGCAGACGTCGATCTACACATGGACGTTGCTTCGAGGACGTCTGCAGATGTGATTGAGCTACGCCGACTGCTCAGAGGGCTGTTACATTCGGGTTTGGGAGACCCGGTCGATCTACCGATTGGAATGGCTGGTTGTACGAAAAAGGAGTTCAACCGCAGTTGAGACTTTAACGATGTAAGTACGAAACGGCCCCATAGTCCGAGTTTCAAGGAGTGCTTGCCTTGGCCTTCTTTTCCTTTTCCTCTTCCTTGAGCCGCTTCTCCTCATCTTTCCGTTTCTTCTCGTCCTCCTTGAGTTTCCTCTCCTCCTCCTTCAACCTAGATTGTTCTTCCTTGACCCTTCGTCTATCTTCCTTCTCAGCGTCTCTGATTCGCTTTTCCTCCTCCTTCTTTTCTTTCTCCTCCGTCCTTTGACGGTCCCTGGCCTCCTTTTCCAATCTCTTTACGTCTTTCTCAGCAGCACTTAGCTTTGTCCTTTTATTTGTGGTCGATACCGGAGCATTATTCAGGGTAGGCAGCGTGCATAGACTTCCGGCCATGGTGCTCGTATCCTTGAGCAGTAGAAATCCAGGCCGATCATGCTCCGCCGCTGATGGCGGAAGAGCGAGTGTCCCTAAGGAATCAGAGGTTCTTTCCACAGGAGACTGCCCTCCTACTGTAGTAGCATCTTGATGAACTTGCACAGTATTCTCCAATCCAGCTTCGTCATAGCTTCGTTTGAGAGACAGAGACACTGGAGAAGCCATGATGGCGGCAACGGTGCTCATCGATACCTGCGACCTCCTACAACTTCTGTCAATCAAGCATATAAAGTGAGGTATTTATAAACATAGTACACGAATAACTGTTGGATGAGTACCATATGACAGAATCCTCAACATTGGCTCACATTCCACACGAACTTTTAGACGACGCGTTTCCTCAGGCCCTCAGACGTGCGCGACTAAGCCCCTTCGGGTTAGCTCAATGCACTTCCGTAGTAAGCAAAGCGCTAACCCGGTAGGGGCTTAGCCCCACACGTCTGAGGTCCTGAGGCAAGAGGTACTCTGTACTTCCATTTAAGTCAAGTCAAGATCTTAAACTATTAGTATTATCTGGTACGGTGGGCCAATCGGCCATATGGCTACATGACAGGTGTGAGAACTTGATCTCATCATCGACCTGATAACTTACTGACCATGGTCAACCCGTTCTGGTTTTGTCCTCGAGTGTCGCTGTCAATGCATCTGCTCGACTTTCGGCTCCGAATCTTGCCAAGCAAACTTTCTCCTCGTTGTCGCTGCGATATAGGCTTCTGCCCTTCGTCGTATTTATTGTGTTATAGGGCCAACGGATATCTACGGCTGTTGCTGCATGAGCTCTTCCACCTTCAGCCTTCTCCTTCGATGGTAGTAAGCCTCTGGAACGTTAGTTGCAAGACAAAGGATTCGAAGGATCGTTGCTCCGGCTTCAAGAAGGGCATCGAAACCTCGATGTTCCCACGTTATTTCCTAAAGGACATGAATACATTCGGAAACCTTTCACTCACGATAGATTGAACAGACGAAATGACCCTGGTAGTGCTAGGTAGATGTCGAGACAAAATAGATATAGCCTTCGGCCAGTGAGCTGAGAGCCAAGACAACGTACGTACAACAAAGGACTAGCCAATGTAATCACGACTGATAGATAAGTAAAGATCTGGACACTGTACTCACAGCCGGAATGCAGATCCTCATATTATTATTAGAACTGAATCTTTGTGCCACCGTGGTCAAAATCGCTGAAACTTGAGGGCGACCGTTCCGAAGTGAGTCGTTGTTCTCTGAATACACAACAACGATTGCGAAGTCTCGGTCAACAGTTTCATACTTTGACAGCTTTGCCGTCTACTGTGTTGTTTTACTACAAGCTCACACTCTTCTCTCTTTTATTGCTCAAGAAGAGAAGGAACATAGCGAGGCCTCTGCGCCTTTACCATCAAGACTGGTTAAGCGGAATTATACCAAAATTGGCCCATCGCCATAATCCATGAACTGACCTCTGCGATGGAGCTCCCTGGAAGTTCCCCTTCCCAGTCAGCTACGGACGTAGCTCAGGTCCAGAGCCCATCCCGCCGTGCCATAATAAATAACGGTTACAAAACAAAAAACGTTGCCGAAGTGTGGAGAGGAATACAAACGGCCTTCTCAAATGGACATCACGAAGACCACTCTGGTGGTGTCTATGCAGAGCCGTCTACCACGGTCAATCTGACGTGGTACGATACCTGCTCCAGCAGGAAAGCGTTCAAGTGGACTCACTTTACCCTCTTAGAGTAGCAGCTTCTCCATCGACTCAACTGTTCCAGGTCCTCGTCCATCATGGCTGGAATATCAACCAGAGCGATCCCGACCACGGCTTCTCGGGCGCCCAGTATCTCCTGCAACTGGTCTGCGCCGACGAATCTCTCGTGCGTTGGTGTCTCGACCACGGTGCCTCGGTGGAAGACCCCGGGCACACCGACTCATATCACTGCCCACCGCTGCTCGAAATCGCTGCCGATGTGCGCACAGTCGCCATCTTCACCCCGCTTCAGTCCCAAGGCGCTCAACTGAGTCCGTGTAACTTGCATCGCGCCGTCGGGAGCGCGGCTGCACACAGTAGCGACGCGGAACGCCTGTCCGTTCGGTTGGCGATGGTGAAATACCTCGTGGACGAGCTTGGGCTTGACATTAACGCTCTAGATACCGAGACCCAAGATTTCAACCACTGGGAGACCTTGCTGTGCTATGCAGCCCGGATCGCGCACGGTGGTGAAGAGGTGGTGCGCTTCTTGCTCGGACGAGGTGCTGACCCATATGTCAAAGACTGTTGGGGGGTTCATGACGCCTTCAGCCTTGCAGAAACTGTCAAAGAATTCCGAAGTCTTCGAGCTGCTACGTGAGTGGTGGGCGCAGACTCAACAAAGACAACGGACTGTCGCTTTTGGAGGGCAGTAGTTAGTCGTATACTTCCTTCAATTGCATATACACATCCTCTTCGCTACATGTACTCGAGTGCACCCCCCCAGCACATGTAGCCCTAATCGTGCTTAAGCTTAACACCAGTGTTAAACGAAACTGAATACACGAATTCTATTGCGCTCGCGCTTCAGCACTGCGCATAACCAAATCATCCAAAAATGATGTCTTCTTAAAAAGCTCTGACTAGGAATGCTAATACCTAATTGGTTGGCTAGCTCTAGGACTCTTCACACTAAAGAATCTGCCTTCAGCACTGCAAGACAAAGTATGAACAGATCCGAGATTCCGAGCACACATCGACACTCAATCTGAACAACAATCTAGGAGTTCTGTACTCGAATCAAGGCAAGATGAAAGAAGTTGATGACTTGTGTTAGCAAACACCAACGGAGTATGAGAAGACCCAAGCACACATTGACGTTTGACATCGTTAACAGTTTTGAATTTAATCAAGATGAGAGAGAGCATTTAGAACGGTGTATTTACAAGTTCCAACGACATATAAAAAGACACTTTGTCTTTGATATCCTCACTTCACGAGTATCACAAGAAGAAGGGCTACAAGGGGTTTTACAAATTTGACCGAACGACATCGGCCTCGAATCCTACTTTGAAGGGAATCTCCTCTTTTCTTTCACTTTGGCTCCAGGTGATCATTACGGCAGACCGTATCGTGCAAACTGAAATAACTCGAATCTCAAATCTCAAATCTCAGATTGTTAGGGGCCAGCATAGAGCGAGTCATATGGGTGTAATGTAACGAGTATATAAATGCTAAGGAAGAAAAGTATCTAGAAGGGAAGGATCGGCTATCTATATGGCTCAGGAGAACATAAGCTAACCCTGAATAGGGTTGGCTTCGGAACAACTCGATAGCCTAGTGACGAGCGACCGGCGATAGTCAGGAACATAGTCATCAACATAGTCACCAACATAGCTACCAACATAGGTGCGTAGCTAGGATCGTAACACAGATGTTGAATGTCGAACGTCGAACGTCGAACGTCAGACGAGCGAAGCTGTGAACTCACCTCATAGATGTTAATCTGATGTTCATCGTAGTTAGTTAATGTAAATTGTAGTATAATCTTTAGATCAATCTACACTATGTAGATGCATTGTTCTAGTATTGAGTGACACATTGAATATGAGCGAAAGCATGAGATGAGTGATGAGACATCGTGACAACGAGCGACATGACATTGTGAGTACAGACAACACAGTGACTACGAGTGACTCAGAGCAGAATACACATATCAATATGACTACAGCGTAAGTATGAAGCAGAATACAAGAAGCAGAACATAAAAAACAGAACACAAGAAGCAGAACATGTCACGATCCTAGCCTTGCCAGGCTCAGCCTTCCAGCCCTGCCAGGCCTATCCTAGCTCCGTCACCTTGACTAGTCCCTATTGGGCCTAGCGTCGGCTGAGGAACACACATATGTAGCCAGCTTCTTTCCTGTAGCTACCTTTCTTCCTTAGCATTTATCTTCTAGTTAAATGACACCCATATTGACTCGCTCTATGCTGGCCCCTAACAGAACATATGTATGAGCGACATCATGATTAAAATGATGCAATCTTGTAATTACAGACAACATGATGACTACAGACATACAATGATTACAGACAACATGATGACTACAGACAACATGATGTTTACAGACACACGATGACTACAGACAACATGATGACTACAGACAACATGATGATTACAGACAACACGATGATTATGAATGATACAGAGCAGAATACACATGTCTGTATGAAGATTGATCACAACAGATGCATAGTTTGTAGTTAAAGAATATAATGTCATCGTGTTGTGTTGTGTGTAAATCATCTTTTCTCTTTATTTTCTTGATCTAGTAGATCGATGATCTGAGAATTCACTGACTGACACTTGAGATCATGTGCGTTTACATTTCGATTTTGAGCGAGTCACATTCTGATCTTGCATCTTGCTTGAACTGACATCAGCATTATCATCACGGCTCTAGAAACTTCATCAGCAATCTTCATATCAGTATGAACGTGAGATATATAATCTTGAAAGTTAGTTTGAGACGTGATGAAGTTGTAGTGCTGTAGGGTGTGAGCGTCTCTGATATCTCATCGAGATGATGTTCATCTATCTCGTCGGAATTTTGAGATGGGTTCACGACTTCGCTCGCCTGACGTTCGACGTTCAACGTTCAACGTTCAACGTTCGACGTTTCGAGTTATTTCAGTTTGCACGATATGGTCTGCCGTAGGTCATGACGCCCGGCCATTTGATTGCGAGATCACTAAAGTATGGCTCTAGAACGTCTGCACTTTCTGAAATATACATTTGATTCGAAAAACCGCAACACTTGGTAAGAGTGGTTCTAAGCTACAAGTCTATTCTCTTAGACCACAAAGTCATCGACACAGCTTTCGTGATTCTTTACCTTTCGCAGTCTTGGGCATTTAGTCTTCGTGCGCAGAGACACGGCTTTATCCCCACGCCTTTGGCTCGTCAATGTGCACAAGGTTCACGATCGCAGCCTATCTTCCACCAAGTAGCCCATCAAGCGACGGTTCAATGGTAGAATGGAGTGGTGTCGGTAGACACATGAATGCTACCGGACCGTATTTTGCGGTCAGAGGCCTGTGAAGGTTTTCTCAGCCGCTCAAGATTCATGCACGGCTGCGCAATATGGTGGACATGGAGTGGACTAACGGCCTAGTCATAACATCAGCCCCTCGACCCTAGGTATCAACCTAGATTTATAACTAACTTGCTTGACACCCTATGATTGATGAGGATTACCATTGAACATCAGTTATTCGTCCCATGGCTTTCGATGGGTTGCGTTGTTGACTGTACTCTACGATACCTCGACATCCTTCAAGATCGAAACGGACGCTGACATCACTTATGCGTGCCCATTCAGGGACATCCTTACAGCTCCGAACCTCACCAAGTCCGGCTTCTTCTATCTCCATCAATCTCTGCGCGACTCTGGCTGTCAAGATGCTATTCCAAATGCCCTCTTGGCGTTGTACAGCGTAAAGCAGAGATATCGCTTTCCGACGTATGATTGGATCGCGACATCTATGAGCAACGGAGTAGAGCGGTGCTATGAAATTCATATCGAGCGAGAAGCATGGCGCATGTCCCGATGAGGCTCCGGTAGTGCTAACTGAGGCCTCATGAATCGTTGCTGCCAATGACACCATCTCTTCATGCTCAGCGCTGTATTTATCCCAGTCGGTTTGCTCTGTTGAGAAGGCCGTCAGATTTCTATCAAAATGTATCGCAGCAAAACGGCGACTAAGGCTGAGCACAGCCGCTCCCTTAAGGTCCCTTGAGTTGAGGTTCGAAGCTGATTGTTTTAGAAAGGCATGAAACGCAGCCGACCAACTTTCGAATTTTTCGTTGAATTTTCTTGTCGTCGCCAACCGGCTTTCCGTGGTCATCTCGGCTTCTTGAGCTCTGAGGCAGCCGTTCCATTGAAAATCCAAAGAATTTCTTGCTTCTTCTAAGCTAGAGAATGATTTCGGTATATCTGGGCAAAAACCTAGTTCTTGATTTTTACATCCGGGATAAAGACGCATTGGAAGACTGTCGAACATCTATCAATACGTCAATACTCATACCTTTCAAAAGGTCTACTCCAGTGGTGCGCAGGACCGACACAGACGGAAGTCTTCTTACCTGCGTTACTTGAATATCTAGTCTACAGAAAAGAGCCTCCAGACATCCTAGTGGAACGTAAGGAGTAGATGAGCTTGTCACGACATCACGGTGAGGTTGCTGGTGCTCTTTAGGTGATTGAATTTCTGATAGTATCTTGATCCCGCTTCGGATATGGGAAAGAGCCGAGCCATGATGTCCTCGAAGAGTCTGTTCCGTCGAATAAGCTTAGAACAGGAATTTTGGAGTTGCTCGAGACTCGATTGGGAGGGAGAGGGGCTTACTTCGAAGCATGCAAAAAGCAAACAGGATATCAGACAAACATCTGCAGCCTGCTTACCTTGAGTTCTAATTGGCTTGATCAAGTGGTTTATGGCTTGGTTATAGTGCCGTAAAGCGAATTCGCCGTCAAAAGTTTCGTCATTGCGACTCAATACCGACCCGTCCACCTCGAAACGCTCATGAGTAGAAGCTAGAGCGATCACAGCATGCCGCACGGCAGGCTCACATAGCGTTGTTTGGAGCAGCAAACGACACCAAAAATTAGAGTCGAAGAAACCTGCGAGCTGGGGTGCAGTTCGGCTGCAGAAAAAATGAAAGTACCGACGTTCCTTCTCATCTCCTAGAATTTCAATGGAGGGGTTACAGGCTAGCCGAATTTCGGAGCTGCTCGAAGCTGAAGTCGTCAAGACGCTGTTGTCTACAGCTCTCTCGACCGGGAGGTAGCCATCACATTTACGGCCAGTACTAACGCATCTAAGGCAGTCTGGCTTGGTTTCGTCGCATTTGACTCGACGTACTGATGGTTTGCATCTATGTAAGCGTTTGACTTGTATTGTAAGAGAAAAACTCCTTACTCCTAGACACACCTTTGTTAGCAGTCTTGGCCTAATAGAAGAGTCTGCTCTGAAAGGAAAAAGAAGATAGGTTACGGGTGAACATCAACTTGTGACACAGTACAAAGAAGGTCAATAACCCAATTGGTGGGGGCATAACGATTGAGGTAGGGAACAGGGAATGTCTCCGCTCTCGACGACTGGCCTTGTTCGCAAGCGGACATCTAATAGACGACGTACTTGCAGGTAACACAACCAGTCCTGACTTTGGGCCTGCCAGCTCTTGAGCGCTTCATGGTGAGTGAATGGGCACCTCGTGCCGATAATGTCAACAAATATCAGATTGCCAACGATGGGTACTTGAGACAACTGCCTCACCGATACTCTAGACCTCCCGTTTCACCGTTCAGCCCTCGGTTGCTGTACATGGGAATACGATCAAGCCAATGCGGCAACTTTGGCAGGGTTGAAACATGTTGCTGTGCGTACTCTTACTCACTCCCAAAGGAAGAGAGAGCGGTGTAGGCAAAAGTGGGAGCCTGAAGATAAGATGAGGCTGAGTGGCTGATTACTGTATGGAAAATGGCAACCGAATGGGAGAACCGCTGACTAATGACCAAAAAATACGACGCAGCCAATCAATTTAAACGAGAACGGTTAATATAATGATTCGCACCAGGCACAGCCTGATAGCTGTCGACGTAAGTCTTTGGCGCAGTACCCAATCAGTGATCGAAGGTACCTTGAAGACCGCGTCGTCCATGGCGTCCGCTTGATGGCTACTACTGCTCTTCATCTGCTTACTCTACCACGAAGCAACAGACCGACCCGCAGGATGAGGCAAAGCCATTCCATTTCCCCAGTGAGATTTGAAACAATACCTTAGAATACCTGCTTCTCAAGGCGCCCTGCTGGCTTATTCCTCCATCTGCCACACACTTTCAATCTTATTGGTCTACTCGTATCGTAATGCGTCTCTATGGGCAATGCAGTCCACTGTGCCTGCCGTCCCGCTCCAACAAGCTTTTCTTGTGGTCTGACCTGCTCTCGTATCTGTTGCTTCAATTTTCATCCCCATTTAAATACCCATTGCAACCCCGTCTTTAATCTTCACTTCAAGCTCATACTGATCGTCTCCACTTACTGTGCCGTTTTCCAATTTGCCATAATACCTTTATTTATCGGATTTTGATAAGCAGACGATACATATCATCATACTTCGAATCCTATCTTTCTTACAGCTAGGGCTCACTTAATCTTGCTTGGCATAGAGCGCTGTTTGAAAACTTTGTAAGGGTTTGGGCGTGCCGTTGATTCATTCAGCCTTATTTGCCGGCCCATCCAAAGAATCATGGGGTGCCCAGGTTCGTTCAGCCTCTCCTGGCCGTATCCATTTTTGATTATTATCCCCAGATATCAATGACCCGAATGCGTTATGGAACTTCTGTCCCAACCTCGGCGCCGCCATATTCTTTGCAATTCTCTTTGCAACTACGACTGGCGTGCACATTGCACAAGCCATCATCCACCGCAAGGCATACTGTTGGGTCATTACGATGGGAGCTCTATGGCAAACTGCCAACTACATCTTCCGCATTTTGAGCATTCAACACCCTAAAACCCAAGGATATTACATCGCTTGGTTTATTCTGATCTTGGTACACAAGTCTAATGCCAACCGCCCGAATCGGTCTTGACAAACAGCTAACGAATCCCAGCTTGCACCGTTGTGGACCAATGCTTTCGTCTACATGGTGATGGGTCGAATGGTCTGGAATTTCTCCCCAAAACCTCAGATCTGGGGCATCAAAGCATGGAGAACCAGTCTCTATTTTGTCTTGCTTGACATTACGTATGCCTCTTCGCAGACGTGGCCCTAACCTGAGTCACTGACATTGGGTAGAGCATTTATCATCCAAGCCGCTGGTGCTGCTAGTGCCTCTGGAACGAATACCTCCGCAAAGACTAAAAAGACGGGTTTGCAGCAACCACTTCTCCGTGTCTAAATCGTACTAACTAATTCCTTCTAGCGCTTGACATATACATGGCTGGAGTTGGATTTCAGCAATTATTTGTGCTTGTATTCATTGTTCTGGCCATTACGTTTCAGCGAAAACTGGCCAGAGAAGGCGCGGCATATAGAAAACCTGGGGTACTGCGCCTCTTGTACGTGCTGTACGCGGTCTTAGGTCTCATCACGGTAAGAGTCTCTCATGATCGTTTTTATGAGTTATACGACGCTGATCTGCTTTTTGCTCATAGATGCGTATCATCTTTCGACTGGTCGAATATTCAAGCGGTTTCAATAGCAGTATCCCCAACCACGAAGCCTACCAGTATTGTCTCGACTCGCTACCGATGTTTGTTGCTCTTGTCCTTCTCAACATTTACCACCCTGGCAGGATTATGCCTGGCAAAGAGAGCGATCTACCCAGCAGGAAAGAAAGGAAGCAGCTGAACTACGCCAAGTCATCCGAAGGGGGTGATTCGGAATTTTTGTCACCAGGACAAAAGTTGTCTCAGCCATATCAATTGAGCCACTCGAACGATGCCGAATACCCTGAGCGAACCGTCTTCGCTGCCAAATCTGATTCGGAGGCAATTCCAACACATGGCTACGTTAGTTGAACGAAGAACGCCTGAATGAAAAGAAGACTCAAGTTGCCCAGCTCAAGCTCGTCGGTGTCTAGACTTGGATTTGTTTTGTGGATGTTTGGTTCAAGTAAATCGTGGGTAATTTGAGCGAGAGTGCAATACCTAGCCTGTGTCTTGTTGTTCACCTTGGTCGGTTTCATTCTGGGTGACGAAACATAAAGTAGCTTTAGGCTGTTAATGATTCTTGGTTGGGTTCAGCTATAATTACTACTTGAACGGACGAAACAGTCGTTTAACCCTAACCCTGGTCATGAAGGGCTGCTCGTACCTTAATAAGGAGTGGAGACCTCTGATCGATAGTGTCTGTGAACAATACGCAGTTGTGCATACGGAGTACCACAACCTTTGTCCCTTGTTGTGTTTGTCAGCAATGACTAAGGACCGATTTATCCATACACCAAATTTCGACATAGAGTTGGACCAGGCTGGCGACCTACAAAGCTTCCCTTTGCTGCATCATGGAGTCTTCCATTAGCCCGCAGCTCACTCAGGCCGACATGATTGTCCTAAGAAACTTATTTCAGGACATCAATGGAGATGAGACCAAACCGAATGCCTCGGGCTTCGACGACCAAACCTCAATAGATCTCTTGACTTGTCTCAGCGATGAGACCAGCGACAAGTTCCAGCCCACAATCTTTACAGGGTGGGATGAGAAAGACCTATTAGGTATACCCGACGCTTTTCACAAAAATCTACTCCAACCGTACGTGAAATGGGCTCAACATGTGGTTCGCAGGCCGACCGACGTCGTCATCCTCACCCACACACTCTTATATCTCTCAACATCCGTTCCCAGCGCCATCTACCTATACTACAGATTCACTTGGGCCCATGGGATATGCCATTGGCTGATGCAAGCATGGTATGCCGGAGCGTTTACACTTATGCTACATAATCATATACACAACAATGGCGTGCTGTCAAAGGACTATGCCTGGTTCGATAGATGTTTCCCTTACGTGCTAGAGCCATTGATGGGCCATACGTGGGATTCATACTACTACCACCATGTCAAACACCACCATACCGAGAGCAATGGCCCGGACGATCTGTCTTCGACAATCCGATACCAGCGCGACGAGCTCAAAGACCTGCTCCAATATATCGGTCGATTTCTCATTCTAGTCTGGATCGACCTGCCCCTCTATTTCCTGCGCAAAGGAAAGCGCGCCCTAGCATTCAAATCCTTCGTCTCCGAACTCTCCTCCTACGCCTTCATCTACATCGCCGCTACGCATAACTTCCGCGCCTCGCTCTTCGTTCTCATGCTCCCACTCCTGCAAATGCGCATAGCAATGATGGTAGGCAACTGGGGCCAGCACGCCTTTGTCGACGATATCGAACCAACCTCTGACCTCCGCTCCAGCATCACCCTTATTGACGTCCCGGTAAGTCACTCCCCTCCCTCGCCTCCACACATGTCAAACATCTAACACCCACACCAGAGCAACCGTTACTGCTTCAACGACGGCTACCATACTGCCCACCACCTTAACCCCCGCCGCCACTGGCGCGACCACCCCCTCCACTTCCTCCAGCAGAAACAGCTCTACAGCTCCAACCGTGCCCTCGTCTTCCACAATATCGACTACCTTATGATCACGTACCGGCTTGTGAGAAAAGACTACGAGCATTTGGCGAAGTGCCTAGTGCCGATTGGGGAGCAGAGGGGGATGAGCCGGAAGGAGGTGGTGGAGATGTTGAGGAGGAAGACGAGGAGGTTTAGTGAGGAGGAGATTGGGAGGAAGTTTGGGAGGGGGTGAGTGTATGCGTGCGGTGGGTGGAGGGAGAATTACTACTCGATGCATAGCTTGCGAGGGTTGTTGTTTACCGATTCTGGGGGAACGACCCTTTATCCTCCTTACAATAGAAGTGTTTGTATAGATTACCAACATAGATCCCTGCTTAGCCCAGAAAAAAGATTTTTGCGGTAGGGATATCATAACATCGAGGCCTCACCGCCTTTACAGAAGAGTGCATTTATAGAGTATGTACATAAACCTCGAGACCAGGCACATGCATAGAATCGAGAGCTGTTGTAAGGTCCGGTATCGTATGGTCTTCTAGTCTCTCTATCAAAAAGCATGCATAATCCCGTTATCAAATCGTATGCCATCCATCAGCATTGCAGTCCCCCCCCCCATCTCTTTTCTATGCAATCAAGCTCTCTCCAAAACCAACATCTCATATCCACCCACCCACTCCATCAAACTATCGAAAACGTCAGAAGATTGTTAAAGTGTTGTGCACCATAAGAAACGGCAGGTGGTCTTATTCTCACCAAACCATCAACAGCAGGACGAAAATTTGTGATATGGAGGATGACTGAACCGTTCCTTCCGGACCGGGAGATATCTACCTTACGTTGTCAGTCTCTAGGAGCGATAATTTTTACACATTCAGAGACGCAATCTTGTGCCTTTCCAAGTCCACCCTCATTCTTGAGAAAAATTCCCATGATATCCCACAAAAACCCTAATCACAACCTACAAGAACGCCACATCACTCCTCCCCCACCCCGACCTCATCCGCCAAAAAACCCCCTCCATATCCCACAAAAGCCCTACATCACCGCCCATCTCCCCTACCCCCTCCCATACAAATACCTATAGCCCTGCCTCTCCCCCTCCCCCACAGTCCCCACCTCCTCCCTCCCCCACCCCACCATCAACGCCTTGCCCATCTTCTCCCTCTCCCTGAACAATAGATCAACGCGACGGCGCCATTCCTTCTCCCGTGCTTCGAACACTTGCGCGAAGCGGGCTTCGAGGGAGGCATTTACTGAGGCGTTGAGGGCGCGAGTTTCAGCAGCTTCATGCCTGGCTGCGGCTGCTTCTTCACGAGAGGAGTGGGCTTCTTGGCGAGCGGTTTCGGCGGCGGATTCCGCGGCGGAGAGGGACTGGGATGTTGATGCTAGGTCGGTTTTTGTCGTTGACAGTTGTTGGGAGAGGAGGCGGATGGCTGTGCGGAGTTGTTCGATTTTTGTGGGGTCGGCTGTTGATGCTGGGGTTGGTGGAGTAGCGTTGAGACGCTGGGTTAGTGTTTTTATTTCTTCCTTTAGGGAAGTGACTTCTTCGCGGTGAAGATTCGTGAAACGGGCTTCGCGCTTGCGCATACCTTCGGCGGCTTTGAGAAGAGTGGAGCGGAGGGTTTTGAGTTCTTGAGAGTAGTTGGATTGGATTTCGAGAACGGACTTTTGGTGCTGAGCTTGTAGTTGCTCGACCGCTGCTTGATGTTGGGAATTGAGACGTTCATGCGATATGTGGTCATCGGTTTGCTGCGGATGTTCATCCTTTTCGATCTTTATGCGCTCGAGTTCTGCGTGTAGTTTCTCGATAGTCAATATCGCAGCTTGAAGCTCTGCGTCTTTGCGGTTTGCTACAGCTTTTAGATCGGAGACGTCTGCAGCCTGTCGGTCGTTCTCTTGAGTCAAACGGTCATTCTCATCTTCCACCACTGTTACAATGCGCCGTGTCTCCGTGAGCTGCTCCTGTGCGTGTTCGAGCTCAATCCTTAGCATAGCAGCCTCCGACTTTGCGGCGGTAAGAGCAGCTTGGCCCTGAGATCGAATCCTTCCCACAACCGTTGCATGTTCCTCTTTTGTTGCAGCGAATCGTTTCTGCTCGAAGGCAACTTCACTTCTGCACGTCTCTAGTTCTGACCTTAACTGCTTGACCGTTGTGCTGGTCGCAGCTTGGAGATCCTCCGCGGCATTCCTTCGTCTAATGTTCTCATCTTGGGAAGTTTGAAGCCCTTCCTTGAGTGCCGCAATCTTGGCATCTGCTGCTCGCTTCGAAGCCTCCGCTTCTGATTTGACAATTTCAATTTCTTTTGCAAGCGGCTCGAACTTGGCTCGTAAAGACCCGATCTTTGACCCAGCATCACGTCGTGATGCTTCCTGCAAAGCCATTACCTCTTCGTTGGCCTTAGCTTGTTTTGCTTGCCACTCTGCAGCCGTCTTTTGCTCTTTCTGAAGCTGATCCTTAAGATCTTCGTAGTCCTCTTGGAGCTGTTTGTGTTCCCTTTCGTGAGCACGACTTGCAGAGCAACGAATATCATCTTCGATGCGCATTTGCTCAACTTCATCCTGCAGCGCCGATATTCGATCGAAAACTTCTTCTGCAGCCCTGTCGTGCTTTGCCTCAGTGTTCAGGCGCGACAATGGTGGTGCATGTATATTCCCAAGCTTTTCGACTTCTTCTCGTGTTTCTTGCATATCTGCTAGGCCCCTCAGCTTTGACGGCCCTGGCGTAGATGTGCTCAGTGGCAGGAATTCGCTTTCGTCTTCAGCCTGGTATTCCGCCTCATGTTCTTCTAATGACCCTTGTCTTTTCATATGTTCTTCGCCGTTCTGGCTATGAGCTTGGTCTTCAGGCATATCGCTCCCACGCCCTGGGCCGTCCTCATCATGTCCACTACCTTTGTCCAAATTCTCCCCAATTTTCTTCCGATAAGAATCCTTTCCCCACATCCACTTCTCCATGTTAAGCGTAAAATCTTCTGGTCCTTCGTCTTCACTCCCCATTCCTTCTACTACCCTCTTACCGTCGCCAATCATGAGTCCGCTGGCCTTCTCGCCCAGCTTCGCCAAATCAAACGAAAAGTCATCCATGCCGGAATCGCTTGCGCTATTGCTCGCAAATGAGTTCTGAGAAGACACTGCTGAACGTGTGCGTCGACGACGAAGTGCAGCATCCGTGCGTTTCTTGCGCGAATCAGAGAGTCTTGTGCGAAACGTAGAGTCAGAGGTACTTCGACTGATGGGAAAGGGTAGGGTGGAGCTAAAGCTTGGGGTCGGTAGGGCCGAGGAGAAGTTCTTTGACGGTATCGCTTTAGGCGCGGGTGATGGCGATGTTGGGGAGTCCATAACCACAGTGTATGTAGTGTAACCTAGAGTTGGGCAATGAAGTGGTATTACAGACGTGCAGCGTTGTATAATATTTTCGCTAGAATAGTTGATTAGGACGCGGATACTTTGTGTGCGGGTAATAACGCGTCTGATTTGACAACACCCTTTTTAGTCAGCCTTTCTTTCTCACCAGCTTACTATCCAGCAGCTGAGATGCGAAATCCTACTGAGAGTGCTGTGTTTGCTGCACAGCGACAAGGCTGCGAGTCATTACAGTATCTAACAAGTCATCAACTGAATTCATTACTGGACATTTGCGAGCTTGCACTTCATCGAAATTACATAGTCAACATCCTAAATCAAGCAATCATTAACAGAAAGCGCTATCACAAGACGTATCTATGACAGCAATAAGAGAAATTGAGTATCTAGTATTGAATTTGAAGACTCGAACGATTTTTGGGTAGAGAGCTTTTTCTACTGACTCGACGCAGAATTACTGCAGCACTAGTGCAATGTTTTGTCGAGTTCTCTTCTCGGATCTCTACACATGACCATCAATCTCTGTTACAGTTCGCTGTGCAAGAAACTGTCGCCCGGACTCCTCAGTCCTATCTAGTCAAACCAGCAGCCGCCGTTGTGTATTCGCATCAGGTCATGATCATCACTAGCAGACTATCTGTTGAGGGCTCAAATCCCCCACGTCACTATAATAACACGTCTCAGGAGTACTACATCTTCGACATCGTTACAGACGCCACCAATGATCTTCGAAAATGACGAAAGATCTAACCTGCCTGACGCTCCATTGCTCCCACTCAATTCAGACGCGCTACTAGAGACACTCCGGATTCTTTCATGATATGATCAAGATGTTGCTGATGCTGCTGCTTTCACTGACAGAGAGAACTGTAGTTACCAGTTGTTGAGTATGGCTGTTAGTCAATCTTGACGATGTCGTGAGGTTCATTGACGGTGAGTGTCTTAAAAGGAAACCTTGCTAGTCCAATTTATTGTTCATACATATCAAAGTCAAAGGCCTATGGTAGGGATACAATTTTTGTGACTCAAGTCTAAGAGTAAAGGCTAGGACATCCTTTTTGCAGATGCGTACTTGTTCTCTAAGCTTTAAGTAAGAATTCCCCTAATGGCCTTTGACACGACAGCCCTTCTATAGTCCCGTGCCCAGTACAACAATAAAGACGGAATCGTTGAGCCATCATGCCATCTCATATGTCGTCTCTATCGTAACATCGTCTCTCTCAGGTTTTGTCAAGTTTGCTCGCAAACGATCAAGTCCACAGAAGTTAAATATACGCATCTCGTGGGTTTTTCCCCTACTGCTAAAAGCCCTAGACTCCTTTCTGCTCATTGAGCGGTATTGTGCACGTTGGTAACCTGAAAAGATATACCAAATGCTCCATAGCAAAAGTACCGCAGCTGTCAAGGGTATTGTTACGACCCAATAAATCCAGAAGCGATCCGATATAACGGACGCACCGCTTGCCGCTTGCCAGTCAAGCAGTGGCAGCGCGAAGAATGACTTGAAACCATAGAGTTTAGCTGCATAATGGCACTGTGCGATGAGAGTTGACAACTTACAGCAACAAATGTCCCGGGGAGAAAGACCATCGTCAATACCGCGATGGCCTTCATTGCGGAACTGTCTCTTCCCGCTGCGGAAGCAATTTCCCGCGAGTCGGCCGCGATCGACTGGTTAGTGACATTGTCTCGCTGTGCTATGAGATTCCATATCTATAATGCTAGTCAGGTAATGTCTCTCGATAGGGATTGTGCAAGCAAGGCGACCGACTTACAGCATTAATTAGCAGTGATGCTCCGTCGGTGATTAGCTTACATTCTGCTATAAGCCCTTCATAATCATCCGTCATTTCTCCCAGACGCTCTCCAATACGAGCATTCTCCGTGGCGATGAAGTCTATCCGGGCTTCTGGCACGGTGGTTCTAATGACTGCCAATTGGCCTTCCATTTGTTTGAGCCCTCTTCGAAGTTTCATAAGGGATTTTTCCAAAAATCCTGTATCCAAATACATCCCAAGCACCTCCCTCGTAGTGTTGTCATAGTCGATTGCGTCTTCCTGCAATAACACGGGCTGCGCCCTTAAAGCGTGATTGCCATACTGACCTGTATGAGCATACAGTGTCACCAATTTGCGCCAATTGTCTTGAGTCAATCTTTTGTGACGTCTCAGCTGCAATTCCGAAAACAAAGCCGGCAGGAGCATAGGGTGCCCTGCTGAGCACGTCGTCATCTTAAGCCAGTCGGTCAACATTTTAACATCCCGCTCGTCACAGCCATGGAAGAGGGCATAAGTCATACCAGTCCCAATGTTTGCCGAAGCGGACATAGCGAGATCTCTCGACCATGAATTGTCCATACGCATATTGAAGCCTGAAGAAGAAAGTCAGCGCCTGAGGGCGATTGACAAGTAAGACTTACACCTAAAGGGATGAGAAGATGAAGGCCCCCTTATCATGTTAGAAGAGAAGTGTAAGCCGCCTCTGAGGATTGTGCGCACGAATGAATGGGACAGGTGGAACTGGTCCATGAGTTCAAGAAAGGTCTCACGAGAGAAGGGTAGGCGGCTAAGAGTCTCGGCGCCTGGATCATTAGGTTGGATCGACGCATCACTTGCTCGATACGAAATTCTGATACGGTCAGATCTGGACCATTTGCGAAACATATGAAACTCACACGATACGCATACCCCGAACCAACGCCCTATCAGTTGAATGGTCCTGACCCAGGTGAATCATGAGTTCATGAATGCTGGGAAGTATCGTCGACGTACCTGCCTCAGCCAGTCTCTTAGTACGAGGTCTGGGAGCTCCTGGACTTCATGTTGGACGTGGTCAGAGTTCTATGCTATGATCAGTGAAGGCGCGCACTCTGGAGCTCACAAATCTCACGATGTGTTGATAGCATTGAATAACAGTATTCATCTCAGGTTGAAAGCAAAGTCGATTGATATCCGATGCAAAGGAAGACGTGTTTCGTCCGTGCCAATCCATGTAGTCTGCGGTCTGATATGGCAGATAGCTGAAAGTTTCCGTTGACAGTGCACGGTGTTGTGGAAGATGCTACAAAATGGCACTGGCGCATGTGTGATGGTAGTAGCACCCTCAAAGACTGTCATCAGATGAATAGACGAAGGTAGGAGGATTCGGTCGCTCTGAGACTAGACATGAATCTATTTGCTCCTAGCAGAGCTGTCAGGAAAGGAGAGAAGTCTTGGGTGGTCAAACTGACAGAGGTGAGAGGTTTAGGCACATTGATAATCCAATTGTCCAATTTCAACTGCCTTCGAGTCAGCCTCGATGTAATTCCTGGGTTTGGGACCACGCGCAGTGATGCTACACTCTTCTTTCTTATACAACGCATTCAGCAAGGCCGCAAGCTTCTTGCGGTCTATGTACCTGGAGCGCAAGACCTGGGTGGGCATTCTGCATCCAGTGTCAAAGACAGAAAGTAAGTCCAGCGCATCGAGCTCCTCGTTTATCATAGAGACGCAGCTTCGGAAAGCACCAAGACCCTGTCGAGGGGGCGCAGGGCTGCGCTAGTGTCAGCCCCACTTGTTTTTCCCCTGGAAAAGAGGCATCAACGATGCATCACCTACGTCGTCTCAGTGCTCAATATGAGTGCACGTCAAGGTCATGGCTGACATCTGGGTCGTGTATTATGTTGATATTCTTCCCGCAAAGACGTTTAACTAAGCATCACCAATTAGCAAGGCGGCACGCAATACAAGGGGTATTCAGGAGGATTATTACCAAGTATAGGGTTTGTCAGCAGACTCGTCGGTCACGTTCCTCAACGCATATGTAGACAGCATGCTCCTACCTTCCGCGCGTCTTTCTTCTTCGCATACAGGCTGCCAAAGATGATCACACTCAGACGCCGAAAGCAAAATGTGTATCAGGATTGTGGAGATGTACTCTTTCTGTCATTGCGTCTACTACATGCATGGCGTGGACACTTGTCCTGCTTATGGCCGCCGAGGCCATTGTGTTATGATCAAAAAGGTATTGGTCGGTTTCAATTGTTCTCGGCATTCAAGAAATCAGAGTAGCGAGGAGTTCATCGATGATGCTGGAGACCCCACCATAAGATCAGAAGACTCTAGACCTCAGAACGCATTCGCAAGGCACCAAGATGGTCTGAAAAGAATTACTGAGGAGGGTAACACCGATACTTCACTACGCGGCCGACTGCTGGCAAGGGTTCAAAAAGTCCTGGAAACAGACGAGCAATTTATTCCTGCCGGTGATTTGGACGAAGTCTTGACCGGTCAAGCCATTAAAATGGAGCTCCAAAGCCAAGGATTGGGGGACGTCTCCAAATATGTGTTTCGGCATGCTCAAAGAATCTTCGCCATCTTACTTGTGATTCGTAAGCTTGACGCATTGAAGGATTTGATCGAGGAAAGTTTGGGAGATGAGGTATTACCAATCGCGGTATCAGTGGACGGTCTGCCGAAGGATAAAAAGCTCCAATCCGCCTTCTCTGAATGGGACCTTGACACCAGAAAGCAATTCGCGGATTTCCAATGGACGCTGCTGGCTCCTGTTTTTTCAGAGGGAATGCACCTGAAGCTTCATGATGATGCTAGGCTGCCTTTCATCAGAACTGAACCGATTGCGAACGGTGCATATGGTGGTGTCCATAGCGTGGAAATTCACTGTAACCACTCGAGCTTTATGAAGTTTGAATCGCCCATGAGCACAGAAGTGAGTCTAAAATATCAGTAATGACTAGTGGTGCTCAATAATAATATGGAGTAGGGCCATATATTTGCGCTGAAGCAATTCACGCGGGGCACAGCAGATGTCAATCAGCGAGCCTTTAATCGAGAGCTAGACATTATGAGATCCATACGCTCCTCGGGTCACCGCCACATCATCAAACTACTAGCTACTTTCGAGCACAGAGGCCGGTATTCAATGATTCTTCCGCTGGCCGAGGAAAATCTTCGTCAATTTTGGGCACACTCAAAGCCGTCTTCAATCTCGGCCCACTGGTATTTTGAACAAATTGCTGGTATTGCGACGGCTCTCTCCTACATACACAACGATCTTGTGACGCCAGACTCCCGCCCCGTGAGTGGTTTTCACATGGACCTTAAGCCGGAAAATATCTTGATTGGGAAAGATGGTCTTGCAGCCCGTTCCACTTGGAAAATCAGCGATTTTGGCTGCAGCCATATGAAACCAAGAGAATCAAGCCTGGAGTTACCACCACATCCTGGACTTGGGACGTATGAACCTCCTGAATGCCAGTTGGACTTACCTCAGTCACAAGCGTACGACATTTGGTCTTTAGGCTGCATCCTCTTAGAGTGTGTAGTTTGGTTGATGAATGGATCAGGTGCTATAGAAGCTTTTGCAGAAGACCGTTTGAAAGATGTGGAATTGTCTGGCAACATTTTCAAAGACGATTATTTTTTCACTCTGGAGTTCAACGGGTCATTGAAACCTTTCAGAGCCATTACGCGCCCTGCCGTGATAAAACGTATCCAGGACCTTAATAGCGATCCCAATTGCAGTGAAGCAATCTTCGAGCTTTTGTACCTGATTCGAGACGGGCTACTTCAGGTGGACCAGAGCAGACGACTAAAGGCGAATTATCTTAGCCATAGACTCGAGCTAATACATAACACTGCAAAAAGACTCCTCGAGCCAGACCCTCAGTCGATTTCACACTCTACGTCCGATGCACAAGTCACGGAGATTAAAGATCGAACCCGCAACGGTAACGACTTGGGGCTTTGATGCTTCTCACAAGGGGAAGACCACTTCAGCATGAGGTAGTAGAGATGTTTTAGTTGATTTGTCTTCATAGCAGATGTGTTAGAGTTAATATTTTAGCATTATTGCATCATATCTAATAAGATTAGCTCTGTCCTATATAATAAAAATTTTTTGATAATTTTGAATTTCTTCTATTATATTTACATATTTTTAGTAAGTGATATCAATTTGCTTTATTTTAATTCAAAATACGTGCTTTCAAAATTGAACAACGTTGTTAAATTGTCTTGTAATACAATATATTAATTAACAAATGTATACAAAGTTAATCACAATTGAAATGTCTTGATCTTTTCACATCAAGAAGCTAAATCCTACTGGAACGCTCACTGCGCCAAGGTCATGCTGCAGGCGAAGAAGTGTATGAAGGAGCACGAACGGGGCAGATGTACCCGGACGGAAGAGGCCCGTAAGGCTGCTAACCACGAGCAGGTACGAGTGATTCGAAAGGCGAAGACGTTCTCGTGAAGGGGAGAGCGTACATAAAGCCTCGTTGAAACCGACGGGAGTATGAAAGCTTGCCAGATAGGGAAGGGAGAGAAGTGAACGCTCAAGGGAACTGCCTCAATTCCCAGCGATTAAGGATGAAGAAGACGGAAAGGCGAGCGACTTTAACGGTAAAGTAAGAGCTCTGCTCCAGGTGGAACTACCAGAAATGCCATTTTGCAGCTGTGGTATCAGATAGTAATATTGGCCATCACCACGCACCCAGACATCGACATGAACACGGACACGCTGGCATCCAATTGCCTTAATGCCATGGACCAGAACCCGCGAGCAATGTCTTACTTCATCCACCGCGGCGCGGGCATCGAGAAGAGGCGACCTCTGTTAGAAACGTCTTACGGTTACCTGGCACAAACTCCCAACATATTGCGGTAACAGATCTCGTAGCTCTCATATTTGGAGTTGTGGTGCCGCTTGTTTTGCGGCGCCACCAAATATCAGGTCGTCGGTTCATGTTTTATTCATGGGTTTGAGGGACGGAGAAAAATGGACGGGAATGGCTCTGGAGAACTTCAATTTGATTTGAGAAGTAGGTTGCTTACTTAAAAATGCAATAACATAGATCGTAGAATTGCAATTTTTCTGGGCTCATTGGGTGGTCCGTGCCCTACTACGTATCATTGAGCAATTTCACACTTCGTCGCTCGATCCCACATCTTATGATCTCATACTTCTGCCAAGCTGTTGCCTTCCTCCAACTTCTGAAGTCCGTATTTTTTCAGACGGATAGCGTTGATGTTGATAAAACCGGCTATACAAAGGTTAGAATTAATGGCTAGGCGAAAACGCACGATACTGGAAGTTGACTCAAGGAATGTAAACCTACTCGTATCAACGGGGCTGAAATTCACTAGGGTGTCCATTGATGACTCCTCTTCGGAGTACAGTTTCTCAGTCTCAGATGATCTCCCAAGAACAAAGCAGTTACCGCGGTAGCATCGAAGACGAACCTCGCCGTTCTAGAAGAGCATTAGCTGGTGAGGCCCAAGGGCTGTAGATCAGGACATACGACGCGTTGCTGGGAGAACATGAGACTGTTTTCTACAAACTCTCTCTCGGGCGAGAAGTAGCTATATCGTGAAGAGTCAGCGCTGGTAATGGAGAAAGGCGTCATGTTGTCTTACAGCCCATTATATAGAATCTCTGACCACGAATGGGTGACGAATTGGTCGCGGAGGGATCGCACCTTTCCGTCCATGACAAGACCTTCAAGGTCCAAGTGCGCTGCCCGTAGCTATAGATAGATATCAGCTCTTACATCTAGTATTGTTGAAGGAGTAAAGATAATAGTAAGAGACGGAAGGGCCGATGGAGATGATTAACGCAAGGAGTACCTGGAGCCCTGCATAAGAGCTAAAAAGGATGAATTCCAGAACTCACAATTGTCATGGCAGGTGAGTCATAGCACCCTCTTGACTTGATTCCCACATAACGGTTCTTCGAAAGTCAGCACGCCACGAAACCAAGAATTTAAAGTACAAACCTCAACGATATCAATCCTGCCGATACCGTGAAGCTTGCCAATTTCGTTCAAGGCGATGAAGAGCTCTAGGCTATCCGTAAATTCTTTACCGTTGGAGCTGACCTTAACCGGAATACCCTTTCCAAACCGGATGGTAATGTCCTGTGGAGTGGACGGTGCAGTCATAGGATCACTAGTGCTGTAGCATATTAACATTTAATAAGGGTTGTCTCTCAAAGAGAGGGGAAAAGATTCTCACCGGGTCCACATGTCATCAGGAGGAGGTCGGGATGGGTCCTCTAATTGTCCGCTTTCATAGCTACAGTGCGAGATTATCATCCATACTGTACGACTTGGCCTTAGTAGAAGTCACGGGAATCCCCATCTCAGCTGCATATTCGAGCAGATCGTTCCTCCCTTGGAAGCGGTCAAAGAATTGAGGTATTCGCCAGGGGGCAATAATCTTAATCTTCGGATCTATGGCAAGGAAGGCCAGTTCGAAGCGGACTTGATCATTCCCCTTTCCCTGTTATCACAAGTCAGCAAATGGATTCGAGGAGAAGGGCTAAATGCTATTGAAGAGGTCATCTTTATGGAGGGAGTGCGGTTATAGAAGGAAAGCATGTTATCTTTTTGCCGGCAAAGATGGCGAAATCCTAGGGCGAGGGAATAATATACTTGCCGTACATCTAAAAACTAAGGGTTAGTGAACATATTCTCTCGTTTCTTTCAGGAGCTTGACTGAAAGGTGAATCGAAGTACTGGAAATTCCGGGGAAATTCACGGTTGCCACATACCAATGGCTAACATATTGGCCTACGAGTCTCCTTTAGCAGAATCCTTTATGAATTCGATACTAGAGTACTTACAGCATTCTTCTAAGGCAACTTGCATCTGAGATCGTGCAATAACCGGGCGGGCAAGACTCGTTCCAAGTAAATATCTGCCTTCATATTGCGCATTGCACTGAATAGCGCGGACGCAAAAGTCATCGACGAAGGTCCGGCGTATGTCCTTGATGACCATCTTAGATGCCCCAATCTTTGTTGCCTTGGCGCGGACTTGGTCCCAGTCTTCCTCCTGCGAACGGTTCAATTAATAGTTTTTTTTTGGATCGCCACGAACCGTGCTATCAAGTGGATGCGAATCACGATGACCCTTACCTGTCCCACGTCTGCGAGAAAGCAAACCACCGTGTAGCCTTGTTCAAGGAGCCACTTCAATATACACGATGTGTCGAGACCGCCCGAGTAGGTGAGGCAGACCTTTCCAGTGGATGCCATGACTGCAGGATTTTATTGTATGCAGGTGCGTCTGGACTGCCCGGAAAAGAAAAAGAAGCTCGCCAAGCAGCGGTCTTTTCTAGGGTCAAAAGTCACGGTACGACACAGCATGGCGGGTACATACTTTTACCACGAGCATATTACGCAGAATCTTTGTTGAAACGGTATTGGCGAATTGGGCGCGTTCTTACTTGCACACAAAGTACAGTATCATCCGCGTCTGTCTACATCTCGGTTAAGCGGGCCACCAGCCTTTTCTGTTAAGCGAATACTTGGTCAAATGTCACTTCTTGGCCCCGTACGAGTAGCGTTTGTTGATACCCATATACAACCCCTAATCATGGTTTCTAATCCCCCACCACTCGCAGGCACCCGTATCATTGAGCTTGCCGGTCTCGCTCCAGGTAATCCACACTTGACTGCCGGTCCCACTCATGGTCCATGTCATACTGACAACAAGCCGCGTAAAAGTCCCATTCACTTCCCTCCTCCTCGCTGATTACGGCGCTTCGATCCTTCGCATAGATCGCCCCCATCCCCAAGCCCATTCCTTTATACCTCCTCCACGAACCGCTGACTTCCTCACAAGACACAAATCCTCCATAGCACTGAATTTGAAGTCTCCCCCCGGCCTCGCCTTGCTCAAGGATCTCCTCAAATATACCGATGTCTTCCTTGATCCCTACCGGCCAGGAGTGTTGGAAACTCTCGGTCTCGATCCCAACGAGCTGCTGACTGCAAATCCAAGGTTGATAATCGCAAGATTGACAGGATTCAGAAGAGATGGCAAATACGCTAGTATGGCTGGCCATGATATCAACTATTTAGCTGTCTCTGGCGTGCTCAGTCAATTGGGACGGAAAGGAGAGGCACCATATGCCCCAGCGAATATCGTAGCTGACTTCGCAGGTGGGGGGCTGATGTGTGCTTTTGGGATCCTTGCTGCTCTCATTAGCAGGGCGAAAACTGGGAATGGACAGGTGGTAGAGGCGAACATGGTTGATGGATCAGCATATCTGGCTTCGTTCATGAGGTACGCTTTGAAGACACCGTTCTGGAATAAACGGCGAGGGGAGAATGTACTTGACGGAGGGAGTCCGTGGTATGATGTTTATGAGTGTAAAGATGGTGGCTACATGGCTATTGGTGCTGCTTTGGAGATGAAGTTTTCGAAAGTACTGATAAAGGGCTTGGGTACGGACGACGAGCTTTTGAAACGCCGAGATGATCCAGAGGCATGGCCTATGCATCGAGAAATATTTCAGAAGCGGTTTTTGGAAAAGACGAGATTGGAGTGGGAAAGGGTGTTTGATGGAAAGGATGCTTGTTGCACGCCTGTGCTTGAGCAGGCTGAACTTGAGAGAAAAGGCTATGAGCAAAGGCCTGCGGTAGTGTTGTCTGAATCGCCCGGGCTGAAAATCTCTGAAACAGAGGCATGGACGAGCAAAGGACTGGCACCTGGCGTTGGCGGTGAAGATATTCTGGACAAGTGGCTAGGGTGGAAGAGGGATAAAGATTACAGGGTCGAGAAAGGAGGATTGGTCAAAGTAAATGTTGCAAAGCTATAACACGGTTTGAAGTTTGTTGGACATCGTTGCCCTTTCCCAACCCTGGAAGCAATCAAGCCCCTATCAGCTTTAGATCCAATGGCCGACAATCTCATACAGCCTTTCGCGTTCAGCCAGCCCAGGATGCCAGTACGCCAGTACGTCATACTCAACACCTCCGTCCGAACCCTCTGTATCGATGAAGGTATCAAACCAAGCTCTGACAGATTGTTCGCTGAAGACAGTACTCAGCATCGCTGTTTAGCGTAAGATGTGCCGCCACTTTCAAAACACAATAGCTTACCCAAGAAACGATCCACGAGCCAACCCTCTGTTCCTCACCCGCCAGTCACCACCTCACGTCCCTACATCCACCTTCCTAATGCCCAGTTCCTGCGCCGCGCAGTTTTCAGCGCTGCAAAATTTTGGCGTGGGTGGTGGTGATGGTGCTGTGGGATTGGTGGAAGGGGAGTGAATGGGAGGAGAGCGAGGAAGGTGGTGGAAGGTACATAGAGGAACAGAGGGAGGGGTTAGGAACGTGAAGAAGTGAGGGCAGGGAAAGGATACGGTATGAGAGAAGGGGATAATTGTGCTTGGCCAATATTTTCAAAAGGCAAGTTCCAAGTAGTGAATTCGTTCCAGAGATAGAGATATGGAACCACTCGTGATTTAACTACTGTAGATATCGCCTATTCACCTTCCAACGATCTGATTTTCAATTAAGGAGATAGACCTATGAGGCGATGCAGTACGGAACCCTCTCTTCGGCCTGATTCCCAATTCAAGAAAAAGGCCTATAACGTGGTAATAAACGGAATTAAGATTTTCTTTCAAGAACTAACCAAGCAACCACACAAACGCTCATGGCAAAAGCTCACAAAAGCTATAAAACCCTCTGCGGATTGTATGTATTAGACGAGTGCTGACGTCGTATGATGGGTTTTATGGACATGGAAATGAACTGTGAGGGTGGGTGTGAGCGCTGTGGAAATGAGTGATTGGAGGAGACAAAGAGCTGGTAATCTCATAGGTTACTTTAAGAGATGAGGAAATTTTAATGCAGCCTAAGAGAGTATCCTTGGGGAAATCAATAGATTGATAATGCGGTTGCTGGTGGGAAAAGGATTGGATTAGGTAGTAATAGAAACAGAAGTCGTGGTATTAGGGGTCTGGAATTATACCAATATTTTAAAAAGCTCTCAAGAGTAGACTGTACCATATAATGATCCGTTATTTTTTCTCTTATTTCCCGAAGATCAAGGGGATCAAGTCAGAAAGTGGTCAGGATTCAATAGGAATGGTTATGTTTGCTGCTCGTCATGATATTGAAATTGGAAATCAGACGAGGAACAGGTTGAGTGGCATATCCCATTCAGTAACAGCGACGTCTTGGGCCAGGAAAAAGAAGAAATTCATTGGATCAGGTCTAAGTGAAATATCATGGTCTGATTATGTTAATGAATGCCTGTATCAATAGGATGATTGAACGTTTGAGCAGCGAGCATCGCGCTTAAATTTAAACGCCATCCGCCGTCTCCTTTCCCAACGACATTCTTTGATCTTCCTTTGGTGACATTGTACATCAAGTCAATACCCGTCCATGTTTGACTTTTGTGCACCATGACTATATATGCATTCCATTAGCTTGGCTATATGTTGTATCTGCTGACATACAATTTAGTTAGGGTGATGTGGAAGTTAGTTCCCGTTTATCGCAAAAATGTTTTGAGACTAGGATATTCTGATCATAATATAGCAAAGACCATGATTTCACCGGATTCATAGATATGGTTTGCTGTCATGAACGATGGAAATTGTGGGCTGCCGAACGACTACCTCACCGATTCGATGCTCGCCTAGCCTATTAGTAGCGAACGAGTCTCCGATTCAGTAAACTTTCTATGTCTACGTCAGTATTGCATAGTTTCCGATCAAAACGCGCTCATAGACTATGGACACGGGCGTTGTTACGGCGAAAAGCCGCAGGAGAAGATCTGAATATCTTTGAACTTAGTGAAGACGAGATGCTGGCTTTCCAGGTGTTCCTGCTCCATTTCCTAGATCTGATCAAGCAACAAAGGGGCATTTAATCTTGGCATTGAACCGTTCTCATTCGGAAAAGAGACCGAAGGGTATAACAAGGAAAAATACGGGCACGAAATCGAGCCAGTAAGGAAGACCATATTGACATCTCCTCATCCAACGAAAAAGCGTGCGCTGTAACCGCGGTGCATACGCGTCTTAGCCGTCTCATCAAGCTTCAAGTTCCGCTAGCCAGGCTGCAAAAGACTCGAGACAAGCTCGCTCGACTGAAATACTCAAGCTACGAATATTACGTTGACGAAGAGAAAAGAGGCTCTCTGCCGCACAAACAGGAAAAACAGGCTATCAAATGTTGGCTGTTCCAGCACACTAACAGTCGCGAACAGTTGTCCGCCTTTTTCAAACCGAGAAGGTCTTTCTCAGTAGATCAGCGTTCCCATAGCTAGACGCAGGTTCGACTTGGCCGTCTTACTGGGCCAAGGTGGGCAAACCAATTTCTTCTCCTCTCGTCGCTGTCGGAGGAGCTTTGGTTAGTACCTGCAAACGTAAAATTCCGTATCATGAAGACTTGGCTGGCAAGATATAAGATACCTCTCGTTAGGCTGATAGCAGTCTGCATGTCTGACTCCAAAGCACTAAGTGTCTTTCAAATTGTGCACAGGGGCCTTGCTATACTACGAGAAAGAAACTTATAAGATAGTCAAATCTAACTTCTTATTAGGGTGAGAGGCGCCGTCAGTGAGTTGTAATTGTTTGGATTATACAGGCGACGAATATATGAAAAGAAGAAAATTCAAATTCAGACTGTATATTGATCTTGCAATGCGCTAGGGTTGGAAGGGGTGTTGAGGGTTAGTAAATTATGTTGAATTAGAATTTTTATGTTCATAATCCGGAATAGTATCTTTCCTTTCACTGACGGTACTACAGGTGGTGCAGTGGTAAAGGGCTCCCGCTGAAGGCATCTCTTCGGAGTCAGGACAAACTTCGGGGGGCTAGGCCATTGCACCCACAGACATTAGAACTTTCCGGCTAGGCGACTGCCCAGGTTTGAAGTCTTTTGCCCTTTTCATATACTGAATTCTGCTTTTGCTCTTATATACAACTGATTCAGGATATACTCCTCTACATGATCCCGTTAAAGTTCGATCTTGAGTGCTCTGTATGGAATCGAACCTGTGTTGATGTTCTTTAACGTTGCTGCCAAGCTAGCTGGCTATCACCATCGAGCATCAATGAATCCGCCCACCAACACCAATTAATCTCTGCTGTCAAAACGAAAAAACCCCATCAGCTATTAGAGGGGGCTGAATCTGTAAGGCTTATCATGTAAACATATATAAAGGTATGCAAAGACATATTAAAGGACGGCACACAAAATCCAGCCAAAACAGAGGGTGCAAAAAAGCAAAAAGCTCGAATCGACCTTGTGGCCGATCCTACGAAAACCCAACTTAATGAATTTTACTTTTCAATACAAAGGAAACTGTTACGTTGGCCTGCCAAGTGTAGTGGAGCCGTATTCAAGTAGCCACATTATCCCACTACACCAAGGTTCACAACAGAAATAAACAAACTATTACCTTATATCAACCATAAAACCATTAACAGTACTGAGTGAATATGCATGCAGGAAAAGAAATTTAACACAGATGTGAGATATGCAACAAGTCTTTTCACGAATTGTCTCGCGTTCATAAGATATTTCAGTTATGGCAAACTTAGCAATGACACCTGCCCATCAAAGAGGCCGCGGCCTTCAGTCGAAGCTTCTACTTAGAACGAAGATCAGCTGAAATAGAAGCAGCAAAGGTAAGACAGTACTACAAGGTTACAAGCTTCATTACAGAGAAGTATCTCCACGCAGCCACCTCCTTTCTACTCGTCCAACAAGCATCTTGTCTGTCTGCATTCTTTGAGAGGGCGAGTGCTTATTGTCCATCTTCTCCGCCTACTCCTATTCCTGAGGTGAATCCATAGGTCTGTCAAGCAAAGGGAAAACTGAAAGTAGGTGTGATCAATCAAGAAGTGGAGATTCGAAAAACCCGCGCATTTCCGCCTACTGATCAGAACGTCTTCAGGCATTCTAGGTAGCTTCATCACAAACGTATCTCTCTCGGAAGAGAAGCACATTTTCGTAGACTATTTCAAGATAGCCTGATTCGAAGTCTCTCCATATGATACACCACGAGATTTGCATCCTTCATGACTTCTTCGCCCCACTAAAATCGCTAGCTTGTAGATTCCTCGTCATGCTGGGCAACCTGACGCGCAATCCGTCTATCTCCTTTGTCATCTTTACCTGGCACCCTAATCTTGACGTTTCCGTCAAGCCGAATGCCAAATCTAACATGTCGTTCTCGTCATCGTCGGGTTCGGGTATTTTGTCGTAGGTGTCGCTGTCCTCGACAATGACATGGCAGGTTGAGCACGCGCATGATCCCCCGCAAGCTCCTGGACATGCATATTAACGAAGTGCCTATCCTTAGTCACGCTGGCCATGCCTCACCCTCCATTTCTAAGTCATTATCCTGAGCGATTGCTAGTAAATTGTCCCCGTGAGAAACCTCGAAGGTGTGCTCTTCACCATCTTTATCGACAAACGTAACACGAAGCCTGAAAATCATTCTATTAGCATCTGCTTTTGAACTTGGCAGGCCTGCTAGTTTATTGCCAGCGCTTGCTCACTCTTCACCAGGTTTCGGAGGTGTGAGGTGCTCGTGCATTGCCACAGCCGAGGAAGAGAATCTTCTTCGAGCTCGAGGAAAGAGCCTGTGCCCTCTTTGTTGCTTTTCTGCCCGGAACGAGCGCGATGCTATCAGTCGATCATGCGCTTCATGGCTGTAGTGTCGTGGTACGTTGTGGAGTGAAGTTGGGGAGTGGTAGACTGTGGGCGGCGTTTGCGTATTTGCTACTCGAAGACACTGATATAGCGATCGTGGTGTCGACCGCGCTGTGAACATATCTACTCGAAAGATTTCAAGATTGAGAATAAGCCCACTCGAAATACCGCTGTCATATGTTGACGTTCTCACAAACTTTTGGTCTGCACGGTGATGTAGGGAAAGGCGGACCGGAAGCGCGGCGCCGAAACTTGCCCTGCAGCAAAACATCATCAACAGCTTTCCGGATTTGAATTCTTCTCCAAGCTCAGCTTCTAACATACCATGACAACTCCAAGGGAAGGCCCAAACCCTTTGCGACCATATTATATACCGCCAAGTGTAGGACATCCGGGAGATGTTCACCACAATGTCTTCTCCGCACCCAACATCAGCAAGACACATGCATCGGTATCAGCACCGACAACGAGCTTCGGATCCTCCGCTCGCAATATACTTGCGGACATGGATTATTCAGAATACCTCTCAGAGTCTTCACAGTCACCCAAGGATGTGGTAAAGCAGCTGGTCGAGCAAGCTCTATGGAGATATTCCAGCGTCTTCTTAGCGCAGCCATTCGAGGTTGCAAAGACTGTATTGCAAGTTCATGCTGCGCCGTCAGGACAAATGTCGATATCGAAAGCTGCCTTTAACGAGGATATGCGAAGGCGGCCTGCGAGCTATCGAAGGGATTCTTACGATGTATGTCTAAACTCAAAGAATCCGGCTTCTTTCTTCTCATAGAAACTTTACTAGGTTTCCTCCGAGGACTCTGACCCTGATTCGCCGTCCTACTTTACATCCACAGCACCCTCTTTGAACGCCCATTCTCAATCCACCCGACCTTCACGACCTCGTCGCCGGCGCAATTCCCCAGACTTCCACTCTCAGCCCGGTCCACAGGTGCACACCCCCCAATCACCGCCCCGTAACCCCCGACCTTCCCCCCACATCCTGGACCTTAAATCCTCGACCTCCCTTCTCACCGTCCTCTCCAATCTCTGGTCAGCCGAAGGCACCTGGGGCATCTGGAAAGGCACCAACAGCACCTACATTCACTCCATCCTCTCCTCCACCATCACCACCTTCACCCGCTCTTTCATCTCCGCCCTTCTCGCGCTTCCAGACGCAGGTTCCACATTCCCAACATCGCCTTCATACACCTACGCCGGCGGCCTTGACATCCTTGCATCTCCCTCTCCCCTAACCTCCCTAGCCGTCGCCATATCCGCGGCAGGCGTCACAGGCATGCTCCTCGCTCCCCTCGACATCGCACGCACCCAGCTCATCCTAACCCCATCCACGCACCCCCCTCGCTCCATACTCTCAACCCTCCAGTCCCTGTCCTCCTGGACCCTCCCCTGGGCAATCGCCCCAGTAACACTCCTCCATTCTACCCTGCCCACCCTCCTCTCCGCCTCTTTCCCCCTCTTCCTCCGCTCAAAACTCGGTATCGATCCCCTCCTCACCCCGAGCCTCTACGCCATCGCCACCTTCGTCGGCCAAACTCTCGAACTCGGTATCAAACTCCCCATCGAAACCGTCCTGCGCCGCGGTCAACTCGCCGTTTCACGAACACCGCACATCCAGACCATAGTTGAAGTCGGACCCTACAAGGGTCTCTTGGGGACGATGCTGCACATCGTCTACGAAGAAGGCGAACGCGGTGGGCACACGGACATGGTCAAAGGAACTGGCGGTGCCCCAGCACTCAGGGTGGATAACGTCGGCAAAGACGCGCAAAGAAGGAAAGGGCAGGGAGTAGAGGGATTATTCCGAGGGTGGCGGGTTGGCATGTGGGGGCTTGTGGGGGTGTGGGGGGCGGCTACTCTGGGTGGGGTTGGAGGGAAAGGGGGCGAGTTTTGATGGGACGGGGAGATTTTGGATTCAGGGTGCCGGGCTTAGGTGTTTGGGGGTTTGTAACATGGGTGGGTTGGCGTTTGGGGGGATGGTTTTTCTCAGCTCAGCGTCTCAGGCTTCGGGTTAAGGAACCAGTACAACGCACCATGACATATCCTTCAGGGGGCTCACATTCGTATAATGTACCTGTTCGAGATCTGTAGATCTCTCGATCAAGATAAGCTGGACGTGCTATGGGGACCTGTTCGAGATGGCTCTTCTCCTAGCGCCAACGCTATGCAAGACACATTCTCCTTCCTCTCAAGCCTGGAAAACACTACCTCCCCCTCCCACCCCTGCCGCCACCACCGCCACCCATCATGCCTCCCATGCCGCCCGCGCCCCCAAGCATCTTCATCATGCTCGCCATATCCGGCATCCCCCCCGCCCCACCTCCGCCACCTCCCATCATCTTCATCATGCTTGCCATATCCGGCATCCCCCCTGGCATCCCTCCCATACCCGCCGGCCCACCAGCCGCCTGCATCCTCTTCTGCATTGCCGCCATCTGCTGCGCACGATTGCCATGCGCGCCCCCGCCTTGCGCCTGTGCGCGCGCCATATTCTTCTGCAACCCGCCCATCTTCTTAGCCATCTGGCCCATGACCTTTTGCTGGGAGAGCAGCTCCTCGACCTCGCGGACAGAGGTGCCGCTGCCTTTTGCGACGCGCGTCATGCGGCTGGGCTGCTCGACGAACATTTTTCCGTCGCTGTCAAGCTCCTTGTTGGTCATGCTGTCGCAAATGTAGATCATTCGCTTCATCTTCATGCTGCCTTCCTCATCGTCCATGCCACCCATCATCTGGCCCAGACCCGGGATCATGCCGGCCATTTTCGACAGGGGGCCCATTTTCATGATGTTTTGGAGCTGGTCGCGTAGGTCGCGGACGGTGAAGACGCCTTCGGCAAGGTGCTTCATTGTGTCTTTCTGGTCCAGCTTGAGGGCTTGCACGTGCTCGACTAGGCCGGCCATGTCGCCCATACCGAGGAGCTTGCTGACGAATGGTTGAGGGGCGAAGCGCTCGAGATCGAGCATGTGCTCGCCTGTGCCGATGAAGACGATGGGAGTGTGCGTAGCTGCGACGGCAGATATGGCTCCACCGCCTGCAGCGTGGCCGTCTGTTTTGGTGATGATGATGGCGCCGTAGTCTGCTGTCTCTTTGAAGGCTTTAGACTGAGCCTCTGCTTGTTGACCAATGGTGGCATCAAGGACCATGATGGTTTGATCGGGAGAAACGGCGGACTGGATCTGGGTCATTTCATCAAAGAGATCCTTTTCCTGCCGATGCCGGCCAGAGGTGTCGACAATAATAATCTCGAAGCGCTCTTTCTTAAATTTGGCGACACCTTCTGCGGCGACAAGGGCGGGGTCGGTGGAGGTGAGGGAGCCATAGTAGGGGATTTTGGCCTTGGTGGCGTTTTGTTTCAATTGGTCAAAGGCACCGGCACGGAAAGTGTCTGCGCAGACTAGGCAGGATTTAAAGCCTCGAGATTGATACCAGCGGGCTAACTTGGTGCAGGTGGTCGTCTTACCAGAGCCCTGGAGGCCAACGAACATGATGACATTTGGTTTGCCCTTCTTGGGCTTGAAGGGCTCAGCATGGGGATCGACAAGCTTGACGAGTTCATCGAAAACGGCTTTCTGGATCAAGCGTTTCTTGTTGACCGCTGGTGGGATGTCTTTGAAGTTGACGGTGGCTTTGATAGACTTGCGCAGGGTGCCTACAAGTTTAACATTGACGTCTGCTTCAAGGAGAGCGGCGCATATCTCTTTGATCATGCCATCGAAGGCCTAGACAGATGTATCAGTACACAGTTTCTGTGAAAAGGCAGTCTCGCAAGTACCTTCTCATCGAGATTACTTGACCTTGTGAGGTCTGAGACAGCGGCGTTGATCCGCCGTCCCAAGTCTTGGAGAACCATGTTGAGATGCTTGAGCCTGGCGTGATGGAATTACGGACTTCCCACGTTGCTCTCAGGTCATCTGGTGAAAGTTTGCGATCACGGTTCCATAAACAGTTTAGGCGTTATTTAGTTGTGGAAAGGACTCGAGTGTCTCAGCTTCAATGGGGAGGTAGCGCTAAGTATCGCTTGCAAAATAACCAGCTCCCGTACGGCAGACCGTATCGTGCAAACTGAAATAACTCGAATCTCAAATCTCAAATCTCAGATGTCGGATGTCGAACGTCGAACGTCGAACGTCGAACGTCGAACGTCGAACGTCAGACGAGCGAAGCTGTGAACTCACCTCATAGATGTTAACCTGATGTTCATCGTAGTTAGTTAATGTAAATTGTAGTATAATCTTTAGATCAATCTACACTGTGTAGATGCATTGTTCTAGTATTGAGTGACACATTGAATATGAGCGAAAGCATGGAATGAGTGATGGAACATCGTGACAACGAGCGACATCGTGACTACGAGCGACACGACACTGTGAATACAGACAACACAGTGGCTACGAGTGATTCAGAGCAGAATACACATATCAGTATGACTACAGCGTGAGTATGAAGCAGAATACAAGAAGCAGAACATAAGAAACAGAACACAAGAAGCAGAACATACGTATGAGCGACATCATGATTAAGATGACGCGATCTTGTGACTACAGGCAACACGATGACTACAGACACACGATGACTACAGACAACACGATGACTACAGATAACACGATGACTACGAATGATACAGAGCAGAATACACATGTCTGTATGAAGACTGATCACAACAGATGCATAGTTTGTAGCTAAAGAATATAATGTCATTGTGTTGTGTTGTGTGTGAATCATCTTTTCTCTTTATTTTCTTGATCTAGTAGATCGATGATCTGAGAATTCACTGACTGACACTTGAGATCATGTGCGTTTACGTTTCTTATCATCACGGCTCTAGAGACTTCATCAGCAACCTTCATATCAGTATGAACGTGAGATATATAACCTTGAAAGTTAGTTTGAGACGTGATGAAGTTGTAGTGCTGTAGGGTGTGAGCGTCTCTGATATCTCATCGAGATGATGTTCATCTATCTCGTCGGAATTTTGAGGTGGGTTCACGACTTCGCTCGCCTGATGTTCGACGTTCGACGTTCGACGTTCCGAGTTATTTCAGTTTGCACGATATGGTCTGCCGTAGTCCCGCTCAAAGTCCGCCGAAGCCAAAAGAATTCCCAAAATCAACGACAATTCTCACAAAGAGTCTCAATCACAAAATTTTAACTGCACCATGGGCCCAACAATTATGAAAAAGCGCAAGCTAGAAGACGGCATGAAAGGCCGTACCTCTCATACGCCCAAAAAGCCCCGCCGAAGGCAATCCCACTACTCAAGCCCCTCCCCCTCCGCCGACGAATTTGCGCCTGTCGACCTTGCCGACTCAGGACCGGAGTCAGACGCCGGATCAGACGCCCAACCACCCAGTCTACCCTCGAAAGACCTCCCCACAGCATCGCCCCCCACCTCCGATTCAGAAATCTCCCCCTTCGACTCCGACAACTCCTCCGCCTCGTCAAAAAACCCAAATCTAACACCACTCAAAAAACGCAAACACAACGACCCAACCGCCTTCTCCGCCTCCATCTCCGCGATCCTAAATTCCAAACTCTCAACCTCCAAACGCACCGACCCCGTCCTCGCCCGCAGCGCCACTGCCCACCAAGCCTCGCACTCAATTTCCGAACAACGCCTGGAAACAAAAGCGCGACGGCAATTGCTAGCGGACAAAAAACTCGCGTTGGAGAAAGGGCGCGTGCGGGACGTGCTTTTGGGCACTGGTGCTGCCATTACTGGGAAAGGGCCAGGAGCGGGGGAGCTGCAAGAGCAGGAGAAGCGGCTGAGGAAAACGGCGCAGAGGGGGGTGGTGAAGCTGTTTAATGCGGTTCGGCAGGCGCAGGTGAGGGGGGAGGAGGCGGCGAAGAACGCGAAGACGGGTGGGAGGGGGCGGAAGGAGGAGAAGGTGAATGAGATGAGTAGGGAGGGGTTTTTGGAGTTGGTTGCTAGGGGTGGAGGTGGGGTTGGGGGGAATGGGATGGCGAAGGGGGTTGAAGAGGCTTGAGGTGTGGGTTGGTTGGTAGGGTTCTTTCGTGTGTCTGTGAATGGCATTCATAGGTTTTGGCCTGGCCATGGCAAGGTAGTGAGCGCAAAAGAAAGAGTCGCACATTATGTATAGCGGTGTGCAAAAACCTAGAAAGATTTCTATAAGCGAAAACTGGGGAGAATCACTCCAAACGTCGGCTCATTATCTGCGAAGAATCGTAAAATATCGATAGACCAATCTTATTAGGTACAAGTCATAAATCTAAGGTATACAAAGCATTGAAAAAGCATGACATGACATGCAGATCGTTTACAAGACGCCACAAGATTGACAATACCGATTTTCAACGACGTCAAAATCAACTTTCAAAGTGATTTTTCCCCAATTTTCGCCTCGGAGAAAAAAATCTACCTAGGATTGTTGCGCACCGCGATATCTGCTTTTGTCACACTCACTCCCTTCGAGACGCTGAGCGGAGATTTATCCTTGCCGTAGCTCGTGTGCAATGCCATCAGGATACTCCGTACTGAGATATGTAATTAAACGAGTGATAATCAGATTGGTGCATTGTACATATCAAACAAACTAACAACATTAGAAAAAACACTGCTTTCCCAATATTCCCAAAACCCATAAGTCTTTGTCGTCAAAATCAGTCCCTTATATCGCGAGTTTCCACCAGCACCCTTCTTCTCCCCCCTGAATATATCTGCGTAGAAAAATAAATGATCTCTTGACTGGTGAGTCTCGAGATAACCAAAACAACGCCGAAAAAACTTGCCGCTTGATCGTGACGAGCACAGAAAACGCAAACCCCATCCCTAGGTTTGGACTGAGAACCTCATGTATCATTCCTCCTCTCGCCCCACATACCAGTCGTGCACGTCTTGCAGCCTGACATTAACCACGCCTTCCTAAAACTGCTACCCCTGGGAAGTTGCCGGCTGGTTCTTACGAGCTTCTCATTAAGAAAAGAAGTTCTTGCGGGAGTTTGCCACCGTGTATAAATGCACGTTTGGTTGTCTGAGCCGACTTCCGTATCGTGATGATACGGTAGATATAGTATAGCGCAACTGCATGCCTGCTGGTAACATGGATATGCTTTGGCGCTGTGGTCTGCGGCCGATCCAAGATGGATACAGATATTCCAGTTGAATTTCAATCTGTTGATAGGCAATTGTATATGGAGAATGAGAAAGTAAGATAGCTGCAGGCGCCCATGTCCGCCAAATCTGCTTATGGTGCTCCGGGTCCGTATCCAGAAAGGTCAACCAGCTAAGTCTCCGATCTGCTGTTAGCCTCTTTCAGCTTGCATTGGCACAGAGGTGGTGGAGGTGGTGGATCTTTGTATCTTACGAGCAGGTCATGCATTTTGGCTGCATTTCGCTGATATATGCTCCAGTCCATCAAATCAAATAGCAGAGTGGTAGGTGGTTTAGCATGAGCTAGAGGCTCCATAGCATTGACGTTATTCCCAACATTCGAAGGATCTGCACCATAGTGAATCAAAGTCTCCGTGAGATTCACGTGGCCCCAATGTATGGTCCAAAATAGAGGTCTGTACCCCTTGCCATCAACAGAACTAGGCTTTGCGCCATGTTGGAGGAGTAATTCGAATATTTCATAAGTGTGCCTTGAAGGTTCATTACAATAGTCTATCGTCGAAAATGATAGTGCAGCTAGTCCCCGAATGAGTGTATTTGCATCAGCTCCGGAGCACAAGAGTTTCCGCACAATTAAGACTGATGGAATGGCCTTCCCGTTATCGAAGTCGTATGAGTGTAACAGTATATTTCCAAGAGGAGTCAAATCATGATAAATAAGATCTACACAAGAGCCCTTTGAAATGATCAAGTCTAACATCTCTAGTGACTCTGAGAATGAGCCAGCCGATAGGGGACTTGTATAATACTCGGATGCGGCCCACAGCAAGGAACGCTGTGTTTGAGGGCAGACCAGTGGAGCACCTTCAAGCATCTTGCGCTTTACGTAATAGGAGAGACCATAACATGTTGCAAGAAACAAGAGATCAAAAGCCCTGAGTGAGGAGCTTGTGGGCAATGCTAAACATCGAAGTATAGCAAATTTTTCGGCTAGCCTCTGACTTGAGTCGTACATGCAGATCTGCCACAAATTAAGGCCGTCAGGTCGAAGTCGTGTATGTGGCACTGTATGAACGCAATTCTTCCAAATGTACAGTGCCCGCCCCTGCGTACGAAGTCGCATGTCAAAGCTGTCGGGAAACCATCCTTCGCGCTCTACGAGTAAAAGATCGAGAAGCTCTGTCTGGTCGGTCTTTGTACATTGCTCCAGCTGCCAAGCGTAGTAGAATAAGTCATTAATGATAGTCCTATAAGATAAAGCTTGTTTGAACTCCATTTGCGTAATTGCCTTGACACAGAACATGAGAATGTAGCTCCATCCGTTTTCTATTGAACAACGCTCTGAATCTTTAAATATAGACTTGATGTTTCCTGAGCTCTCCAGATACGATTTCACTGTCTGGTGCAGAAACTGTACAGTGTAGACTTTATCGTTCTCGTCATGAGAAATAAAGACCTCGTCATTGATCAAATCGTATATGTGTTCATACTGTTTCTCGATCGGTCCATTGTTGCTCATCTCTTCGTCGTCCGTCTCCTCGTCGTCCGTCTCCTCGTCGTCCGTCTCTTCGTAGATTTCAAGCAATCCACCACAGCGGCTGCTTAATCTCTGCCGCATACGATGAGTAGACGTTGTTTCTACAACAATGCCTGGCAAAGCTAAATCGGTAATGGCCATTAACGACGGTAGTGAAACTGATTTCCGACTACACAGCAGTATCTGAGACATGATGTACATCTCAAACACGTGCTCTGGTTTCCTTTTCTCAAGTATTCTCGTGTACAATGCATCAAGCTCCGTTGGGATCGACTCTAAACGTTGACGAAGTTGCGAAATGCTACTTCCATCGATTATACCTTCAACCAACTCTTGAACAACTAGTTTGACCCATATGAAAACACCTTTTGCTCGTTTTGTGACTTCGTTCGATAGAGCTTTGACTTGTGTCTGGTCGTCCTCAGTTACAATCGATACACCGAGAGCGGACTCTACATGATCACCAACATATTGTTCGATATCGCTATGAGTATATTCGTGAATGGCGAACCCAGGAGATTTGTGGAATGCACCCGGGAAAACTGATTCTTGCCTACTAGCAAGGCATAACTTTATGCGAACTGTTGTTGAGTTCTCCACATTTGAAAGACACTTAAGAATTTCGACCAATTCTATATGGCTACCATGGTGTTCATCGAGAGCGTCGATGAAGAAGAGAACATTGATTGGAATTTTGTCTTGTTGTACAATAGCCATCAGAGCTTCCTTCAGGACTTTCGGGGCACACAGTCTGCGAGCACCGCCGGGCTCTATATCGTCTTCTAGAATTTTGTGGGCATTCTGTATGCTTTCAAGATCCCAGCTGATCCGCCCGGGCTCTTGGTCGTCAAATGTATATGATTTTAAGGAGATCTCCGGAAGTATAGATCTTAAGCTACTAGATATCACGAGCTCGATCAAGTCCTCATAGTGACACAAAAGCTGATAGAGAAGCTCCTGAAGAAGGCCATCAACAGTCTTCTGAATTGATGACCCGCGATCACTGAAGAAGAAGGGAATCAAGGTCCACAGGCCCTGATGAGACTTCTGTAGCAGCTCCTGAGTTTTAGGGTGCAATAGCGCATATTTCATCAATGTCGATTTTGCAGAACCAGGCTTGCCATGTATCCAGAAAATTGGTTCTCGCTGCTGAAGCCAGTCCTGGAAAGGAACAGTATCGCTAAAGAGCCATGCGAAAGTGTAACCGTGGTTTTTCTCCACTTGTCTAACTCGTAGCCCTCTTTCTTGGTTCTCCAAATTTCGTATATAGTCTATTCGTCGTCAGCAAACTATTGGAAATGGACAATGGCAGAATTAGATACCCGTTCTCAGCCCTTCGAAGAGTCCATGATCTGTGAAGGATGAAACATCAGTCTTGGAATGAAGCATCTGGTAACGGAGGTAATCAACATTGGCCAAGCATTGTTGTGGCCTATATACATGGGCACCTACACTTCGAGGATTGTTCCGTTATTTCTATGACCCATCGCTTCAGTGCATTAGAAAGGTCTACGTAGCCTGCATCAGCCGATGATGCAAACTTTGATAATTGAGAATGGTTCGCTGCAACATCGGTGACAATTTCGTCAACATCATCAATCATAGAGGAGAAGTGATCTACCACCTTGCGCTCGGTTAGCATTTTTTCCAAATGCTGCATAGACATACACTCACTTGTACGCCTAAGGTTTTATTCGACTCGCAGAACGAACGGATCGAGATTCGCTTGCTTTGGGATTTACACAGGTCAAGAGTCTCCTTGAAGTGTGTCTGGATTCGATTCAAAGTCTCGGCGTCGTACTTCAGAGCATTAATGATCTGGAGGCTCGGTGACACTCCGCAAAGTCTTATTATGCGAGATATTGTCGCTCCAAGCGCAGCTAAGGAAGACCCTCTGTGGGGCGTTCCAAGAAAGCAGACACCATAAGTTGCTGGTAGTACATCTTTCAAATAAGTTGTGGCCGTTCGAGATTGGTTGAGCGCGTCTTTGACGACGATTCCTCCTAGAGAGTGGGCTACCCACACGACTGGTCTTTGTCGATCCGCAGAGGATATTCTATTGTCAGCTACACTTGATAACAGATTCCTTGCATGCTGGAATACAGTTGTGGTTGAAGGGCCCAAGATGTCAGCATCGTAGCCCCACGTATAGATGCGACAACCTGGTAGAGTATCTGGCAGCAAGTCTAAGGGCCAGAAGACTTTTTTGGAGGCATTGCCATTTTCCACCTCGGGGAGCTCCGTCTGTGCCTGCGAGCTTGCGCCTATTGGCGATGATTGGCTTGGATGGAATAAAGATTTCAGACGATCCCTTCTTCTTTGAGGTGCTGTTGACACCATTGGTTGTGGCAACTCATTTTTTTTGAGTGTCTTAGTCCAAGTATCTCGGCGGTGACCATTCAATCCGTGCACGAAAATGATGCTTGGTGAGTGTTAATGGGACAATAGCGAACCTTGGACTTCGAAACTCACTCTGCAAGGGCTGGGTCATTGCCGTCCGGATTGTACAACAACTCCAAACCCACTGGTTTTCCCATCTTGGAGTCTGGGACGGTTAAACGAAATAACAAATGACCGATCCGCAACGTCGATTCTCAAGACTTGAATGTGGGCATCGTTCTACCCAGCCTCGCGATGCCTCAGCACTGAGGGGCCAAGCGAGGTGTGCATGGCAGGGGAGTTCATGCAGGCTGCGGCCCAATCATCCTCACGAAACAACTATAGTCGATGGAGCTGCATTTTAGATCGAAATGAACCAAAGCCGAATGCTTGATGAGTCTTCAGCCTCTTCCTTTATAATTCAGTCTTCGAACTCACACCAGGATTGGAAAGGCTTTGACTTCGTCACGGCCTAGAGATGCCCGAGTTACATACGCTGAAAATTGAAAATTGGGTAGTAAGCATCCACGAGATTACAGCAAACGTACGGATAGCTTTCAACCGACATACTAACAGAACGTATTAACTCAGCGCCATGAGATCTAAGATCGCCAATATTTTGCGGATAGCCGCGGCGAAACGACATTCTTCGAATTGGGCATATGGGTTAGTGTTCACGTATGAAGAAACATGGAACGGGGGCCCTCAAGGCAAGGATAGTAGCCGAAGTTGGTTCATGCGTGGGACTCGGAATGATGCAGTACACGAGTACTGAAGCCGTTCTTACTGCTCTGTTGACGGTGGGACAAGCTACCGCTGTTTCTTTGACGGTCGGGTTCTTTGAAAGGGAGATCATGGCAAGTGGTCAATAGCAAAGGCGCAGTCTAGGAATGAGCGACTCGCATTGATTGTACTAGGTAATGACTGGGTTTGCAGCCAGTAAGGGGATTACGGAAGGAAATTCTATGGCTGTAGGGACAGTGTTGAGGAGATATGGTCCGAAATATTGAAACCCACACCGACATGACAAGATCAAGACTCGATTCGTCCCCACAAAGCCTGTGTTCTTGCTAATCTCCGCTTCCTTCCGAGCCATAACCACAAAAAAGCAAACCGACCAAACCGGACGATATTCCGTAGACATGACGGTAAAGAATGTTAGAAATTCCCTTCAAAGCCCTGCGTTTGCTACCAAAGCACCCTCAAGTCCTAACCCCTGCTCGTGAGCTTCGGCTAACGATTTGACGGTGCGGCCACAGCCGGTTGGACTAATCTCGGTACCCCTCGTTGGGCGAACCTCGGTTTCCCTTCATGGGCATTCTTGTAGTGGCTCTTCAATTTATCTTTCCGAACGAAACCATTACCTTCACTGTATTTGCACCCAATCTCTGGGCATGGTAATCGTTTTGGATTCAAGCAGTGCCTGCTTGAGGTGTGGCGGACGAGATCATCCCAGCGTTTGAAAGATCTCTTGCAACCGGATGAGTTGCACATGTATTTTCGATCCTCGAGGAAATGATCCCTTTCATGCCATGGACGCCTGTCAACATCGAAGCCGGCAAAGGTCTTGACACAACCAGGGACACGACAGGCAGTCGTGTCTCCGTTAAAGTAGTATTGGCCAGGATATTCACCAAAATGAAGACAACTCAAACATTCACACTGAACCTTCGAGCTTGTTGTTGAAGGCTGCATGGATTCCGATATGTCAGTCGACGTATTTTCAAGGTCCGCCGGGTTACAGGACGCAAAAGCTGCTAGTTGCTGTAAATCCCATTGCTCGGACTTGGCCGCTGGGCCCATATCTGACCGATTCGCATCAGGGAGGAATTCTTGAGTGTATGATGCCGTTGTAGCAAGAGCTGGTACAATCCTCGAACCTGTGCCGTCGGTCAGGTCTCCATCTAGTGTCGTAAAAGACCATTCTCTGTGGGAAGATTGATGATCATATGGTCTTGCCAACCATAAAGGGCCTGGCTGTGGCAGGACTATCTGATCGTCTGCAAAATGCAAACCATACTGAGCGTTTGGACGTAAGCCGGCAATTATCCACTCGTTGGTGCGTTGGCCAGCCTCAAAGGTCTCCGCTAGCGACCTTGGATCACGGAAAATGCAATCACTGCAAACCAAACCGCCCTTCAGTCAGCCAATAAAAAAAAAACCTACCCAACCTCCCCGCCCTGCACCGTATCTGCAAGTGGAGAGTTGTAGTAGGCCTCCCAATCAAAATCGAAATCCCCCATGACGGGACTGCGGTGTGGATCCATTGGATCCGAAAAAGGGCGAGAAAGGCGTTCGAGGGCGGCCAATAAGGGCGATTGTAACGTAGTATGTGTGGTGTGCTGGCGGAGCCCCTGCAGGTTCCGACGAGGCTGAGAAACGACTTCGAAAAGCGAAACCAATGAAAATGGCAGATTTGGTAGGTTGGCTTTGCGAAAAGGTTTGGAAAAGCAAGTGGGTGATGGGGGGTTTAAGTAGAATTAAGTGGAGGAGGGCGGATGGAAGGAAAAGGGCGGACTTGGGCGATTGATGTGTCGGGCTGCACCTAGGATGCGGCCATGGAGCCTTGCAGGATCAGAAATTCGAATGGGGTACTCGATTTTTGAGGCTCTATGACATATGACATATGCGGCATTGCATTTGTCCACACCAGAGTTTGGAATGAGAGCAGCCTCACTTGCTGAGATAATTCAAGATTCTATTCGCAGCTTCCGGATTGACGAAATCTGCTTTCAGCACGCCATTGACTCTCACTCAATTCACCTGTCTTTCCTAGAAGACCTCGCGGTAGAATACATGTTCCTAAAGCCAGGGATGAGTTTCAAGGTTTTGTAGCAGATGTAAGCAGTATAGCACAGGCTGTTACTGCAAAAGTCAATAGTGGCGACATGGGTCGGCACGGCTTCAACATATTATTCAAGTGAGCAAGTACGACTGGATTTTGTCGAGATTCTTTTGTAGCTCAACTACATACACGCGAGTGCTGGCTCTCTTTGACCCACATTCTATCTCAATTACTCGAAATACACTAGCCCATTTGGTCCTCTCATTTGCCCATTTTTCCTGTGGGTATGTTGAATAATACTGCTGGTTTTCCGTCCTGGAATGCCTTGTCGACTCTGAAATAACCCTTTCGCTCAAACTGAATGATGTCGTCCACTTTGAGCGCCGCCACATTGCAATCCGCCCATGCTTCTGTCCGAAACTCGGTGTGCTCATTTAGAAAGTCGTCTACATTGTCATCTTCTTCGATCTTATCCTTCGTAATCAGGTAATCAAAATCGACCAGCTCAACCGGAACAAGCTCTTGTAATTCGATGGCCAGCCAGGTGATCTTTTGTTTCGTCGTCTTGACGTCACCATCTAGGTTGAGTTCCAGGTCCAAGGCCGTCACCTGTTTACGGTCGAGACAATTAAGAGAATGTGAGACTTTGCGTACGAAGGCGTTACCCCAGTTCATAAGAGTAATCTCTTCACCCTCGGTAAAAGCCTGGGCATCGACTTGGTCAACGAGTATTGTGTGGCCATATGCGACTGTCTTCATGCCGAGCTCAGGGTTTTTGCCATGCTTAGGCTTTATCAAGGTATGCGGTAGTACGTCATTGCCAGTCACTGTAGCTTTGACTGCATTCTCTTTTGTGATGGCAGTATGCCTGGGTGCGACTGGATCGATGTATTTCTTGTTTGTTGCCCAGAAAAGCGTCCAGTCTAGATTGACAATGTTTCTGCTTGGGCCTTGCTTGAGGATGAACTCTCTTAATGCATCAATGGTCATTCCTCGCCGTCGGATACCGCGGATTGTTGGGAATCTTGGATCATCCCAACCCCAGACAATACCTTGTTCGACGAATTTGGTAAGTTTACGCTTAGATAGCAGAGTACGAATGAAGTTCATGCGGGCAAAATCCCAGATATGGACTTTGCGAAGGTTTAGAGCATCCAGCATCCATTGGTACTGTGGATTTCGGTCTCGGTACTCAATCGTCCTCAAGGCATGAGTAACACCTTCCATCGAGTCGACAATTGGGCAGCAGAAGTCATAGGTAGGATAAATTTTCCATTTGTCACCTGTACGGTGGTGCGGCTGGGGATTGCAACGGTATATCACTGGATCACGCATTGCCTTGTTTGGATTGTCAACGGACATTTTGGCTCTGATACACCACTTCACACCATCTTCTGTGCCCCTTTCCATCTCTTTGAAATGTGATAGATTCTCATCAACGGTGGCATCCCGGCACTTGCTAGCGATTCCGTTCATTCTCTCGTCCCTCATAGTCGTTTGTTCGGTATTGTCGGCATATGCTTTTGCTTCCTTGATCATTCTGATACAGTATTGATAGAGTTCTTCAAAGTAATCACTTGTGTAACTAGTCATGTCAGGACGAATCCCCATCAGCGCGAGGTCCTCAACTATGGCATCCTGGAACTCTTCCTTTTCCTTGGACGGATTCGTATCATCGAATCGACAGATCAGGGTTCCTTTATATTTCTCGTGAGCAAAGTAATCATTGAGTAAAGCTGCTTTTGCGTGACCAATATGTAGGTAACCCCTTTTCCGTGTTAGCAAATCATGACTGTAAATCTCAATACGTGATTCTTACGATGGTTCGGGGGGGAATCGGGTGACGACGCCTTTCTCAGTATCTGGTAGAGCAATGTCAAAGCTTCCGCCTTCCTTGCTCTTCGCTGCCTTCTTCTCTTGTGCCTCAGCATTCATTGCTTGAAGCGCGCTGGCCATCCAATAATTGGTCTCATCGATGAACTTGAACCATCGGCTGACATTAAGCATGCTACCTTTCTTCACAGCCGCGTAGGCGATCTTATTGCCTCTGATAGCACCCCATACGGCAATGTCTGCAATCGTAAGAGTGTACCCCACAATATACGAGCGGAGCGTCAGATGTGAGTCTAGCTCAAGCAATGGTCCTTCGATGGACTTGAAGTCAGTGGGGCAAAAATTGGCAGTACGGCCTAACCATTCTTTGACCTGGGTTGTCATCAGCTCTCTCTACCCGAGGAGTTGAGAGCAAAGTCGCCTACGAGGGCTTCATGTTTTCCTTGAAGTGAAGGATATGCAGCAGTGAGCCCACTAATAGCTTTGTCGAACCCATATAACGGGGTGTCATCTTTGACCAAAAGCTCAACGGATGCTCCGTCTTTTGATTTGAGAGTCTCAGCTTCCTCAAATTTAATATCAATTGAGGCATTCGGATCAGACTCGTTCACGTAGCTGGCAACAAGCAGTACTGGGACAGTCGTTGCTTGGTTTGCTTTTGAGGCAATACAGAGAGCCGACATGACTGGAGAATGAATAATTTCGGAGAGATGACTCTGCAAACAGTCTTGATTTTAAGTTGAGAGTCACTAATTGCTTAGTCATGGCTTGGATTGCCACCTTATTGGTGAACGATGAGTGATACCAAATACCCTTGATCCATTTCAGCTTTCTCATCGATTATGGCGTCCACGATATCTATCCCTAGGCTCTGCGTACAGGCGCATCGATCATCGCTTCATCCCACTTTCTATCTATCTACCCTACGGAGTTCCGTATCGCCCGTAATAAAACGACACGCATCGGGTTCCAGCAAGAGCGACTCAAGGTCGAAAGACCCAACAAAGAAGAAACGCAAAGCTAGAGCTAGTTTCTTACAATATGATATAAAAGCTGCTGAGCAGTTTTCACTATGCGATGCCATGCGGTGCGAGACCCGGCTTCGGAACACCTTTAGGATCTGCTGACAATGCTTCGCCTAGATATATTCGCGCTTTTGAAGTTGGCCGATCTGGAAGCTCTCCCAAATATGACCTGGCCGTGAAGCTTCGTACGCTAAAGAATGGGCCTGCAGTACGGAATCGTCTTCAGCTGCCGCACCCAGTCAAGTCTGGCCTCCGAATATGTGTGATCTGCCCTCCAGATAGCCCCATAGCCGCCGCAGCTCTCAAAGCAGGGGCGGTCATGGTAGGCGAAGAAAATGTCTTTGAGGCTGTGAAGGAAGGTCGGATAAATTTTGATCGGTGCCTGTGCCATACGGACAGTACACAAAAGTTGAATAAGTCGGGCGTGGGGAAAATACTGGGACCCAGGGGGCTGATGCCAAGTGCAAAGTTTGGAACAGTGGTCAAGGATGTTCGCACAAGCGTGCGAAGCTTAGCTGGAGGTAGCGAATACAGAGAAAAGCTTGGGGTTATCCGAATGGCTGTGGGGCAATTGGGATTCTCACCTGAGGAGATGCAAAGCAATATCAAGGCTTTTATGGCCGAGGTGAAGAATGATATTGCTAGGCTAAGTGATAAGATTGGTAAGGAGATACATGAGGTTGTAAGTGGTATCTGCAGAAGCTTTCTTTCTATATTCGCCGCTGAAAGCAATCAGGTCTTGAGCTCCACCCATGCTCCAGGTTTCAGTCTCAATGGAGACTTTAGGAGCCCATCGTCGCCGCCAACGCGCGATTTGACCGTACTGTAAATCATAATCAAGACCCATGAGCACAGTTCGTTCTTGGCTTGGAGTGCCGATGATGTTTTCATAAAATCCTAACGGCAGGCACGCCAATGGTTTTCTGCACGACTCTGCTGAAATTAGAACCTCGTCTCTCTTATGACTTTCATAGCCTCTACAGGCTCGCCCATATCCCTATAGATGGCTAAGATTTTCATCAAATGGTCTTTGTCCTTCTCACTTGTTTTGTTTACCTGCTTCAGCGCGCTGCTCAAGTCTAACAATACCGTTTGTTTCAATCTCAAGACCCGCTCTTCCTGTTTTGCTAGGAATGGATGACCAGAACCGATCCTCGCCATTAATCGCTTGATATATGAATACTGCTGCGTATGCCGACGTAAGCGCGCAATTGACATGCCACCAGACTCTCTATCGTCACTATCCTCGTCGCTGTCGCTAGGCTCGGGGTCCATTGTATCCGGCGCATCGCCAGTCTGGATTTGCCTGTCAGACACTACCATCAACCTTCCCTCCAGCTCCTCTAGCCTCTGGTCGACTTCCAACAACGTCCTGCCGACCTGCACATCTTCCCTGATCCTTTTCCTTTCCTCTAACAACCCCACAACCTCAAGTTTCCTCCCCTCAATCTCGCCTTTCAAGCCCTCAACGTCTCTCTTAACTCCAAGTAGCCCCAATCTGACTTCCTCAACCTTCTCCTCCCCGCCATGTAAACTACTCCCTAGAGACAGGAAGTCCTGATAGTTTTCATTGACGAGATCTAGAAGTTCTTTGTTGAGCTCTTGGCTACGTGTCCGAAGCTCGGTCCGAAGATCTTCAAGGGTTTGATGGCGGTTGCGGAGACTCGAGAGGAAGGTAGTAGGGTCGAAGTCTGGGGTTAAGAAAGAGGCGCGGGTAAGGGGTTTCGGGTAGGGGAGGTTGTCCTCGTCGGAGCCTGAGGAGTCGGAGCCTCCGAACTGAGCAATTGGTTAGTGGCTAGAAGAAATACGCATTTCTGAGCTTACGTAGAATCTGTTCGTCATGAGTGCTTGTTGTTGATTGGTGAATGAGCTGGGTCCATTATTCTGCGTTTGCAGCCTTGCCTGCGGGAACTTTCTATCACCACAAGCTCATGCAACGGTCTTAATAGACATTTCACGCCACCCATTATCTACAGCCAAATCACAAGAATCGATTACTTTCTATCTGGAACCAGACTTCACCATACGGAGTACACCTTAGCATGGCTTCTCCTCCCTACCGCTCCCCTGCAACATCCCCCCCCTACCCCCACCACATCCCCCTCCCAAACCCAAAGAAACGCCCATCCCTCTCACTAAGCTCCCATCCACCACCCAGCAAACGGCGCAAACCTTCCTCTCTCGCTGCCTCTACACCTAATAGCTCGCATCCCCTTCGCCAAACCTCATTTCCACCGGAAGGCTCCGCTATCGACAATGGCGCTCGAAGTCCAAGCGTTGAGAGCGATGTCACCGGTGTCACTGACGTGACTGGGGACAGGAGTGTGAGTGTTGTGACGGCTGGCAGAGCGGCTAAGGGAAAAGGGAAGAGGAAGAGAGGCGATGATGGGGAGAGTGTGAAGATGGGGAAAGATGGGAAGGGTACGGAGCTTGCTGCTGATGAGGCGGCGGAGGAGGAGGAAGAGGAGGAGGAAGGAGATGAGGGCGTGGAGGGCGAGGAGAAGGTAGATAAGGAGCAGGAGCGGAGAAACTTGGCGTACGTATCTCCCCACTCCTCCAACTGAACAGCGATAGCCTGCCATACTATGCACGAAGTGACGTACTAACCCCTCCAGCGTCCTCGTCGAAGCCTTCAACTCCGACCAAGCCGACCGCTACGACCTCTTCCGCCGCGTAAAACTCAAGAAAGAAACCGTCCGCAAAATCGTCAACCAAACCCTCTCCCAATCCGTTCCCCCAAGCGTCATCACGAGCATCAACGCCTACACCAAGATCTTCATCGGGAATCTCATCGAGCGTGCCAGGGACGTGCAGGAGCAGTATGCTGCCGCTCTCCCATCACCTCCAGACGAGTCAGTGCCTTCGCAATTAAAGGCGCCAGCAGATATGAACCCCTTTCGACAACCCGACCCCTCCCCTACCGACATTGACACCAACCCCTTCGCCCAGCTAAAAGAGTACGCCTTCCCCGAATCGCCCCCTCAACCCTCCCAGCCCGACGAAAGCCCCAAGAATCGCAGGAAAAGGAAAAACCAAGAAGACCTAGGCCCGCTCCTGCCCGACCATCTCCGGGAAGCGCTGAGGAGGTACAAAAGAGCGGGAGAGGGGGGAGGCGTGGGAATGGGTGCGCAGAGTTTGGCGGGGATGGGGATGCTGGGGGTGGGAAGTGCCAGGGTGGGGGGCAGGAGGCTGTTTAAGTAGGGTTGTCTTGGTGTGAAGGGAGAGGAGGAGCGGGTTTTAGAAGGGTGATGGGAGATGGGAGATGGTGTTGCTGGTTTTCTAGCCGTGGCTTGGAGAAGTCGCATCCTTAGCTTGGAGGAGCGATTGAGGCTTTAGGACTGCCATGTGTGTCGCGACTTGGCGTCCATGCATTCAGACGGTTGTGATGACTGAATACTCGAAAGGAAACAAAGCTCCTTTTGAGCGAGCGCTAACCGCCGGATTGATGCATATGTATCATATCATACAATAGCCCTCCCTTTACCCCTCTGAAACCACATTCCCCCCTCACCATATCCCGACCTGCACCTCACTCCCTCCCAAACCTCCGATCGAAAAACTTCAGCACCCCCATTACACTCGCCGCCTCGACCTCAAACGCCGTCAGCCCTTCCACACTCCTCTCCTCCCTTCCCATTTGCCCGCTCACACTGGCGCTCCCTCCCGGGATGGTTTTTAGCTCGGGTATCCACGCCCCTAGTTCTTGAGATGCCTGGTCGAACGCGGGGTGGCGGGAGAGGGTTCGGTACGCGTCGGCGCAGGAGAGGGTGGGGCCGGTAATTGCTTGCGTTGTAGGCGCAGCAGTGGGGTTGGAGGGGAAATTGGAGGGGCCAGCGTAGGATGAGGTGGGGTTTTCAAGGGTAAAGTTTGTGGAGGGTGGGAGTTGGGAGGTGGGGAGGGGGCGTGTAGCGGCAAGGGATTTGCAGAAGAGCGTGCTCGAGGAGGAAGACTGGCATTGGGCGCAGGTGCCGGGGTCGTTGATGCAGGTATTTGATGCTAAATTCGTGGAGGATGGCTGGGAGAATGCGGGCTGGGTCTTCTGGTAAGGATCTTGCTTTTTGGCGGCGTCGGCGGCCATCTCAGCGCAGATGCAGGGGGTACCGTCTGTGCAGAAACCGCAGGAATCATCTGGCATGGCTGGCGCGGGCATTGATGAGGTGGATGTAGTGGTTGTAAGGGTAGAAGGCTGGTGTGAGGAAATTTGAGTAGTAAAATCGATCTCTGTGGCTTCGGTCTCGGTCTCTGTGCTCGTAGTATAGCGAGAACGTTTGCTGTCGGTAGTGGAGAAAGGAGAATGAGAACGTTTGTAGGAGGTGGAGGACACGTCCGGGAGAATGTTACTCATTTCCAAGGCTTGAGCGATGCATTCGCAATGGGAGTCTTTGGTGCATTTGCCGCATGACATGGCAGCTAGGACTTCCATGCATTCACAGCGGGTGTCTTTGCTGCATTTTCCGCAGCCCATGGGTACGTCTTTTGAGAAGGGCTCCGGTGATTGTAGGCTGTCTTGGGTTCCCGACGCGTTGATCCGAGTGTAGTCCTTGGTTGTACGAGGTGGCAGTGGTACAGCATCGGTGCTGCTAGTCTGGGGGCTTCTCAAGAGATGTAGTTCGTTTTCGGCATTCTTCCGTAACTGTTGTTCTTTGCTAAAATCTAATTCGAGTTTCTGATACCTCTCACGCCATGAGACCAGTAGATGGTTGTAGTTTTCCACGTCAGCTTCAAGCTGATTAATGCGGCTCCGTAATTCCTCCTGCTCTTTCTCATCCTCTTCTTCCATCTGCTTCATCTGCTCCTCCAGTTCTCCTACTCTCGCAGCTCTCCTCTCCCGGAACGCTCGCTGTGCCGCTCTGTTCTGAGCCTTCCGCTTTGTCGGAGGAGTATCGGCAGCAGGCTTGCGCCCAGGTTTCGGACGAGGTGGGATGATCCATTCTTTGTTCGTGAAGATTGACGGTGTTGGCAGGACGCCTGGCATTGGTGCCAGAGGCTTATGCATTGTGGACGAGGCCGCTGGAACTAGAGTTTGCGGAGATGCGGCGGACATGGGCGATGAGGTGCTCGAGGCTGACATGTTTGCCAAATTGCTGGTGTCACTTTATCATGTCGATACAAAAACTCCGAAACATGAACAATTATCTATTACAGGAATCAGGGCGATGATGAGGCGTGGTTGAAGACTGGTGCCTGTGTGTGGGTACAATATGGACAATCTGATAAGATCGTAAGGACTATTACTAGCGTCAAAACCTTAAATGGAGTTGCTGGAACCCCTAGACTGTCTGTCCCTGGGACCAATTATACTCGAGTACTTCCTAAATCTTTCCAAACGAGTCATCTACTCGTACACCACTCCTTCAAGTGTGACTTAAGAGTGCCTACTGAGGTACATTGGGGTCAGGTATAGTTCGTAGGTGGAGGCACGATTGATTGACGGCGCGCTTGAATTTTCTAAATTTTTCATTAGAATACATACCTAGCTGCGTTTCGACCAATCTTTTCTCTAGACTCGTCTTTTTCGTACTCTACATGACTATGGCTTCGCTGCTACCATCACACGAGGGTCTGCTGCCATACTGGCTCCTCCTTGTACTCCGCACTTTTCCCTCCTGATAAATCGTCGACTGACACCTTTTTCAGATATCTTCGCTCTCAGTCTTCAACACAATGCAATGCTACCGCACCAGATCGCACGCTCTCCGCACCTACTCCGGCCCGGCTTCAGCTGCCCAGGTTACAGATTTCGGCGCTCGGATGTTTGGCACCTGGACGTTTCTCTCCTGCGTGATCCGGCTATATGCAGCCTACAAGATCAACGTAAGGGAGGTGTATGTGCTAGCGCTGTGGACGTACGTTATTGCGTTAGGTCATTTTGGGGCCGAGTGGTTGGTGTACAAAACCATGATAGCTGGGAAAGGGTTACTGCCTGTGGCGTTGGTGCCAGTGATTAGTCTGACCTGGATGCTTATCCAGTGGGACTTTTATACTAAGTAGTGGGCCAAGCTGCAAGGATGTTCTGTCGGCAGCGCAATTTGTTGTTGTGTGCTTGATAGCTTTCTGGTCGTTCATAACAGCGGCTGCTTGGTCAAATTCTGCTCCTGAGTTAACTTAACATGATCGAACATACTATGTATGCTGTAATTATTTGTATAACCTTTAACAGATGTACGCTACGGCGTTGCCAAATTGTTTGGAAAAGACTGTCTCTCAGGCTCGCATAGTCACACATTTTCCCATGACCCCAGCGGTAGCCCTCAATTGGTGAAGCATCTCCATATTATTCGGAATCGAAGTTTGAGAGCCCTGAGCCCACCCCAATCGTTGCAGAAACATTTAGCCAGCCAGGGCGAGAAAATAGAAAATCACCGAACGGCAATGTCACTCTCCGCTCCGTGGAATCTACGGCAATACAAAAGGCAGATCGAGGCCCATCAGATGAACCAGTGGACGGCCGAATCGGTCACAACAAAGACCAGATTTTAGGCAAGCACGTGGGCATCATCAGCTCGTCTGACTGGGACCGGTGCTCGTTTGCTCGGACAGGTGCAACAGAGCTTTGATAGTTAGAACGCTTTGTCCAGGGTTTTCCGAGGGAGGACTTATGATGGTTCATGATCGCAAGCCTCGATACACTCCCTCCTAACCTTAGCGATCCCCCTCTCAAGCCAAGATCAAAAAACCCAACTGCCGTCCAACCCTTCCTTCAAAACAGCCCCGACAAACCCCCACCCCGACCTTCAATAACCCACCAACATAGGTACCAACGCTACCTCAACAACACTACGGCTTTAAACACGAAACACTCTAGCACTACTTCAATGAGATTCTAGGATGATGATAGGGTACAGTCTAATGTAAAGCTAAAGGTCCAGGGGCAAGTATCTTCGTTCAGGAATGGAGATAGTGGAGAATGTAGCAGATGTAGGAGAGAAATGGTTGTCATGAAGGTACCTTTATGGAGTACTATAGGATCGGCAAACTAGCACAGATAAAGAACAAATGAGGACAAACAGATCTGTAGACGATTTTTTTCAATTTCGCAGCTCGCTTCACATAACAGCAAACCCCCCTCCCCAGGTCCAGTGTATACCTCACCTCATCGAAAAAAGTCTCGAAGTCAACCAATGAGAGAGAGACGCTGCCTTGTTACAGTACTGAACCTCGTTGCGAGTTCCTAAAAAGAGTGTCTTGATCAAGTTCCGATTTTCTCAACTAAGCCGTTCCGTACCTGAATGATCGGGGAGGCATGGGGAGGTCCACGCTTTTGAGCCGGGGTGAAGGTCCGTTTGTGGTTTGTGTTGTATGTTTGGGATGAATGTTTGAGTTGGCTTCTGATGGGATGGGAGGATTGTTTGAGTTGGTGATGATCTGATCAAGCGATGTGCGGTATTGAGATGTGCTTGTTTTTTTCTTCTGTTTTTTTTCGCCCTGGATTGCAGATTAGATGTTTTAGGGTTGGGAGGGCGGTGGGAAGCTAGAGATTGGGTTTTGGGTGCTTGGGATGGGGGTCTGGGCTGGTATGCGTGTGGAGGAAATGTTTTGGTGATGAGAGGGAAAGGTAATCGCGTCTATTTTATAAAGGGAGAGAAGAACACTTTAAACCTAATAAGTTTACTTACCTGCCTAAGAAAATCCTCCTTGAGTGCCACCACTTACTCCAAAACATCTGCGTTCCCCTTAGTGTCGACTGCAGTTCGCGGCTTCACCGTCACAAGGACGTCTTGCCCCTTGATGGGACCCATGACGCCCAAGCTCGGCTTCTTTCGATCTAACACCGGGAACGCTTGCTCTCCACCGCCTGCCACCGGAGGTAACGCAACATCGAAGCGGTGCAGTACCAGGGCAATAAAGGTGTAGATCTCGGACCGTGCAACGAAACGGCCGGGGCACATGGTCGATCCTCCACCGAATGGCTTGTAGCTCTTGCTTATCGCCAACCCCTTGTTCTTCAGGAATCTCTTTGCGTCAAATTCCTCCGCGTCATTCCCAAAGAACTCCTGGTTAAGGTGCATTTGACGAAAGGGACTTAATATCTTCATACCTTTGCGGAGATGCTTTCCACCAATGATGATGGGGGTTTCGACGTCGCGGATCATGGCTGCGGAGTTGTTGAGGCGGAGGAGTTCGTGGTAGAGTGATGTGAGGTGGGGGGTTAACGTGAGGAGGTAGGAAAGATTGATTTTGTCCTTGGAGAATGCGGGGGCTATTTCGGTTTGCATAGTTTGGAGGAGGGAGGGAGAGTGGAAGATGTGAGCGAGGATCCAGAATGTGAGTTTGTGCGCGTTTGTGCTGCTGCTGTTGTGGTAGAATGTTAAAATGGGGTTTTTACAGGAATCGGTGTCTGAAGGGTTGACGATCGAGGGGATAGAGAATATTTACTTACACCCAAAAAACAACCATCAGCATAGCCGCAATATCCCTCTCCCCGATCCCAATATTCCTCTGCTCTTTCCCCAGCATCTTGACCAACCAGCACGCATCTTCTGTCTTTTCCAGCGGCAATTTTAAGAACTCTACCACAACATCCAAGATCTTATCCTTGACAGCATGTGCATCCTTGGATAGGAAACGCGGAAGCTGATACGTAAGCTTCCAGCTCTCATCGTCAAAGTCGTAGAAGTATTGGAGGAAATTGGGATCGATATCCAGGAGCGCGTCTCCGAAAATGGCTCTTGTGGTGGCTTTGACGATGACTTCGCGGCACCAGTCGGATAAGGAGACGGTTCTCTCATGAGGTATGATCCGGTTGATGGTCCAGGTTGCGCCGGGTCCAGATGAAAGATGGTCCCATTGCAGCGAATCATCGATGTACCGCAGGATCTTCCCTTGAAAAACATCAAATTGCTCTCCAGGATGTAGTTGTCCCTTATATAAATCACTCTGGTAATGGGTAAAGCACTTATACAGCGGGTTCTCATTCTGCAGCATTGAGGTCGACTTTTCCTTGGCAGCAAAACTTCGAGGATCTTGAAACATCTTCCTCATACCGACAGGAGATACACCTAGCTGGTTAAAGAAATCTCGAACAAAGGCATCGTGGTATAAAGTGGGAATTTTGTAAGCGTCGGCAACTTCTTGAGGGTGTGTCAGGACGACCATGTCTTTGCCTGCTACAGTGACAGAAAAAGGACCGGGGGTGTTTCGGAAATAAAAACTAGACGAGCAATGGCTGTGAGAAATAGGGTGTTGATTTACGGTGGCTGGTTTCTCACCGTCCATGGCTTAATACTGCGTCGGCATCTCTGAAGAAGGATATTGCGTGACCTATGGCCCTGAGATCAGTCCTTCGGCAATGCTTTAATCGGGGATCCAAAGCGCTGAGAGAGTTACCAATGTCTATTGCTGAAGTCAGAATACATATCTTTTTTGAAGACGATAGGCTTACATGGTATCCAGTATGGAAGCCGCTTTGGCTCATTCGGACGTAAAACTGGGAGGATTGCGAAAGTCCATAGCCGCCACAGTAGAAGAGATGCGATGGCGCAGATAAGAACATATGAAGCTACACGACCGATAAGATGCTGAACGAGGGCCAGGATCGGAGTAACGGTAGCTGTATTTGCTTGAGACATGCTTTCACAAGCGAAACAGTCGATTTTGCTAGAGAGTCTCGTCGAGGTCAAGATCAAAGTGCAATTTAGCCGCCTACAAGAAAGATTGGTATGAAATCGAACCTAATGCGGGCATTGCGATTTTTAGATGTTGGAAAGATGAGGCTTAGGCAAAGTGTGAATGTCTTACGGGAAGACACGCAGTTTATTGCACAGAGAGTGGAGGTTGTAGCTGGTTTATGGCGATCAAGTCATATAAGCTCCGCTGTACCTCGAGGTTGCAGCAAAACTAAATCTATTCCAACGATGGCTGCCACTCGTGACATTGACATACTGTAGCTCCCGTGATGAGGAGCCCGATGGTGTCACAATAACAATGAGAGTCCGTAACTTCTTCTCATAAGCAGAACAGGTAAAGCTTTCGGAAAGTTTAAGGAGGATTGTTCGAATGAGTCTCTGGCGATTGCTAAAACCTCCTAGGTGTACAGTGCCCCACCACTCATTTCGCTCTTCATTAAGATATAGTAGCTTAAGAAGCTTAAGATACAACAGACAATCGAGATATTATGTTAGTCGTTCAAATAAGCAACTGGCAGGGCTCACCATGGCTTGTAACTGTAGACAACCCTATTCTAACAATCAAGCGCGCCAATCGGATTTCTCAAAGTCACAGCCAAATTAAAATCCGAGGCTCAAAATCTGTATACCTATGGGTTTTGGACTATGATACACACATATGTCGACAGCTAAGAAACGAACAGTTGAACCTCAGCTTAATATTCTATAATCATTCCCTTCTCGTCCTCTTTTGTTGTGATTTATCGAATTGCTCTTGAGCAATTTCCCGCCGTCTCTTTTCTTCGTACTTTTTTGCACGCCTCAATTCTTCAGAACTTCGTCCTCGTGTCTTTTTCGCGTCCTGATCTATGGCCAAAGCGCCTTTGGCGCTTGTCACAGCCTGTCCAGCTGCGCCCTTGATGTCGGCTATCGCACCTCCTATTATTCCCTTCTTTTCCGGAAGAGAAGCTGTCTTGGCCGGAGGCTGGTAGGTATTCATTGTGCCGGTATACGGCGTTCTGGGTGGGGATTTGGTAGAAGGTGGCGGAAGGGGCTGAAGACCGAGATATTGCCGTAACCAAGGCTGCCGCAGGAGCCATGATTGTGAAAGAGAGAGCACAGCGGTGGTAAAGAAGGTGACTTGCATGCATCCCGGCCAGAAGAGCATGACAGTTCCCGTCATGGCGGGAAATACATAAATGAGCATCTTGTGCATTACTGGGGCCATTGCGGCGGCGGAGCCTAGTTCTCCTCCTTTCTGTAGGGCAAATGTTAAAACAGTTCATCCATGGTTCACTGGAAATAGCCTACCTTAAAAGTATAGTGAAACGCGCCAGCAGTGACGATTGGTAGAATAAATAAAGGATCCGAAAGTGTAAGGTCCTGCAACCATAAAAGCCCTTGAGTATCCAGTCCAGGCACTGGTAGGTCCGCCATGCCACGCATGAGTCTAAAAGTCCCAAAGCCCAGGGGGATTTGCAGCATGGGTACTGCCAATCTCCAAAGTTGAACGCCTGCGGATCGATACATATCCTGGATCTCAGCAGTGGCAGCCAACATTGCTTGCCGGTCTCTTGCCGCTTTTGCAGCTGAGATGCGAGCCTGGATAGGCTTGACAAGCGGTGTAATTATGGCCAGTCGTGCGGAGGTATCGGAAGCATTGACATAAGCTTTGAACATGACCAAGCGGACAAAGACGGCAGTTAGGACAATCGAAGCCCACCATGGCGTTCCAGTCCATACGTGGACGTGTTCCAGAAGGGTTTCGACAAAGGCAGTCGGGCCCCACCCGTAGTCAAGCCCCAGGTCTTTGAGATAGCCAATATGTTCTGTTACTGAAGAAAAGTCGGAGGTTGTAACGCTGTCGAGGGAAGTATTGAAACCGTCTTGAGGAACTGCAATGGGTTCGACGTTGGTAACTGGTGTAGGATCGGGTATGCTTGAGGCGAGGCGGACGAAAGGGGACTGTATCAAAGGACTCCTGGCAATACTCGGCGCCCGCCAGGGATTCGAGGATCTTGAGAGGAGATGCGTGCGGAGGATAGATCGTCGGGGAGCTATAGCAATGTTCGAAGAAAACTATATAGCATTTAGCATAGCTGTAAGGACAGCGGGAGGAACAAGAGGATGCCTACGCCTCTGCATAAGGTTGGCACTTCCTTCGACTGCTTCGTTTTGATAAGTAGAAAGGGAAATGGCCTTCCAAGACCTCTTGAAGGGATCATTGTATTGAAGTCTGGACCATCATCTGAGATGGTTGACTACATAGAGTATCCCAAGCGCGGCGTGCTGCGGAGAGCTTTCCGCACTTTTAGACATTTTTAGCTCACCCACAATCGACATTTTAATCCTTAAAGAAAGGTTCAGTTGATGCGCTTAAGTGGCTGTTATACGAGTGTATTATCTAGTAGCTTCAGATTATGTATACTTCGGCAGTAGTACGTGATAGTGGAGAATTGGATGATCATTATGCTCATCTACATGCTTCACCCATGGGCCGCTGCGGAAACCTCTCCGTATCAGAACATGTAAAAATCGTTGGCCAATCTCCTCAGAACTCCTATGGGTTGAGCAACTGGAAATTCGAGATACAAGAAGTACCAATAGCAAACATTCACCCTCCCCAGCAAGGTCATGACCATAGACGATTGAAGTTGATGAGAATGTCGTACATTCATGTAAACGTTGCTCTGTTTGTTTGATTGTTTGCTGACGGAATTTGAAATGAAATATGTATTCCTGTGTATAGGAACTCTACCTGGAAGACCTACTGCATATTGGTATAGAGAGCTCAATATCCATCCTTTTAATCCGGCTGCGTTACATACTATAAATGTTTTGCGACAGGAATCATAGAAGCAACAACCAAGATGGGATATGTGGTGGTCTCTTTGGTTTCTTGATGGCCTTGTCACGATGGCGTAGTGATTTATTGTTTAATCTGAGATTTGAACGAACTTTGAGACGTTCCTTGTATGAAAACGATTGTAGAATACAGGAAGACTGAAGTCTGAACCCCTGATCAACAACTTTCGGACGCGACTCGACAACTTATCGAGGCTGCCTGCCAATCTGGAACAGCGACCATGTCTAACTCAAGCTGGCAAAAGAGGTTGAAATGTGAGTAGATAGGAAAGATAGTTGGAATTGTGTAAAAGACTATCTGGTTTTCTAATTGTGCATTTCTGCGGATCCCTCGATCAACGACTAAACTTCCGATATTGAATGCGACTTACCAGTGTAATTGCAATGGACTGAGCGAGGAATTATCCCTTCGAGAAGATATTACCGAAGGTGATTGTTTTGCCTACCGCTCAGGCTTTGGACTTGCAATCTTATTACTCGTCCCCATGCAAATCAAGATGCTATGCCTAGACATGCAAGACCAGTTATTCTACTTCCAGATTGACTTGATAAATTCATAGCTTGCCCTAAACCAAAAGCCTTGGAGACGAGGACTGAATAGACAATGCTCTCAGATGGTAGTTTCACTGGCAATGGCCGATTCGAAGCCACGAACGACGACTATATGCTAGACGAGAAACAAAAGACGATAACACTCTTTAAAGTCTATTGACAAGGAAAGTCTGTAAAACCTTAAGAACATTCCGACTGAAGTTCACAACCTTGAACTTACAAAGGCGCTGAGAAGAGACTTCAAGAGCAACCGAGTCAAACAACACCCGAAGCAGCAATATATATTAAACGATTGAAGCTGGGTCATTGATATTGATGGCGGAGTAAGACAGAATTCGCGTGAGGGAATAACAGATGCGGCTGGGAATGGCAAGCCGAAGTTTAAGAGTGAGAGAAATGAAGAGAACGACGCGTCCTTGACGAACAACGGCTATAAAGTCATTCCATACTCATTCTATTATTTTCGTAGAAATCGTCCAGGAATGGCAATGCCATGCGTTCGAACCATTAAGGACTTTTCGCAGAGGCTGCAAAAGAAGCTTAGGATGAGAAAATCGTGAAACTCATAACAACGCTGGCCCGTATTAATTTGGCGACCTTAAGCCTTATCTATTAGCGTATGCAGAAAGCTATGGATTCCTTGGCATCGCAATTGTCGCGCCCCCCCCCCCCCAAATTTACTATTGAATTCAGACATTCTTGACATTCTCAAACCTTCAACGCTCTATTGGAAAATCAATAGAAAAATCAAACCGGTAAATTTGAAGCTGTTCAAACCTTTCACAGTGCTGACATCCTTTTAGCTATGACAGGTCCACTGGCTTCGGCCCTTCGCTCGAAGATACTACGCCTCCTGCTTTTACATTGGACCCCCTCGCCATCGTCGAAGAGGTTCACTGTCACCGTAACACCGTTTATACTATGCAAGAGAATCTCTTCATGTATGACTCTTTCTTTAGACCTCAGTTTCGTTCGAAGGACGTCTCCCGAAAGGTCTTTCCAGCAGCTGAAGACTCTCTAATTACCTATCTGAAGCAACAGTCATGAGTCATGCAGAAAGAGATGATGTGATTTCTATGGAAAGAGTGAGATATACATGTTCATCAGTTCACGATATCGAGGATTCTGAAGAAGAGACACTGGAGCAATAAAAAGGGACAGCGTGTGAGCATCAGACAGAACGATGAGCTGCGATTAAACTGAGTTGTCGACCTGTTGCAGCTGACGGCTGAACAGCTTGTCTTCGTCGATGAGACTCTGTTCAACGAGACTACGGGGTGACGTCATCAAGCCTATGCACCAGTTGGTGAGCCAGCTCGCTATCAAGCCTCTAGAAAGAGAGGACATTCCTGAAGCGTTCTTCCGGCGTATACGATCGATGGCTATCTACCCTGTATCGGTATTCGTGAAGGCTGATTCAACGGCGAGGCTTTCTTTCGATGGCTAGCAGATGAACTGCTACCTTTATGCAGTCCCTTTCCGGCTCCGAGGAGTGTGATCGTCATGGATAACGTCAGCATACACTGTAATGCTCGTATCGAGGAACTCATTATCTCACACGGGTGTGAGGTACGATATCTGCCTCCATATTCGCCGGATTTCAACCTCATCGAGCTCAGTTTTAGTGTTTTGAAGGCCTGAATCAGAAGGCACTTTCATGAAATATGGCTCAGCTTCGAGGGCTCCTTCGATGAGTTCCTGCACTATGCAGTAGCTAGAAGTCGCTGTGACCGGTTTCCAAGGCAGCATTTCAAGCATAGCGCCGGTGGTTATATATTTGAGGCGGATATTAGAACGTTGAAGCGCGAATTGAAGGCGAGTAATATAGATTTCGAAGGATATTAGCAGTGTACTAGATCTGAATAGCTTCATATTTACCTGTTTGATTGATTTTTCTAACGCGAAAACAGGCCTTGAAGGTTCGAAGATATCAAGAATGTCTGAATTCAATAGTAAATTTGGGGGGGGGGCGCGACAATTGCGATGCCAAGGAATCCATAGCTTTCTGCATACGCTAATATACGAGCTGATTGTCGATCGAGTATTGCGCAAGCCCCAATTTGGGGCACCCATCTCACGCAGCCACGCAGCTATGATATTGCTGATAACAGCCCACACGCCTTGACCGATGCTGTACAATGCCTATATAGATTCTGTGTTTCGCTTTTCCAACGCCAGCGGCTCGTAATTGGGACGCACTTCGCCATCTATGAGATCCTGCATCTCAAGCCCCCTTCTGTACAACTGATGGCCTGCGTGACACAGCAATATGATATTGGAAGATGTGTAATCTGTCATTCCAGAGATGTCAGATCGTCCAGCTCCCCATCCCTTCGTCTTCTTTCTATAGGATCATCCCGTAGTTCAATGCCCGGGCCCATCGATCTAGAGGTACGTCCACTTGGAAAGATCTAGGTCATACCACAACCTTATTAGTTGCCTGTTGAATACAAGGACGTATATTTTGCGGGGCTTAGGAAGCTACGCATCTGTCTCAAGGCTTCTGCATGCCAATTGGAAGATGTTCACCGCTAAGATGGAGAAATATACCTTTGTCCCTGACCACCCTAGTCTGAAGGCCGCTTCATGGGCGAAGAGTTCTCCAAAGCCTAGCATAAGGCCGTTTACAAATGGTAACAGCAGATTGATTGCTGCTCCTCGTAATAGACCCCATATCGTTGGGGGTGAGTACAAGATCAGGGGCGAGCTTGAGGAGGATGGCGGTGAAGGGGAGAGCTCATTGTTTGCGGACGAATAATTTTCGCTGTCGGAGCGAATGGTCATAGAGGATCCGGTCAAGTCCTGGGGATGGTCCGGGAGCTCAGAACCCATGTTGCTCGTAGAAAATTCAAGTGCAATGGTGGACAGCTTGTCATCGATTCATCTTTTGGATGTGCGATTGAGATGGTGGAGGAAAATCGGAGCCGGGGATGTTGAAGCTTGGACCCGGAAGTGACGTTGGCCGAGGTGACTGCGACTTGAGTCTGCGAGTCTCAGGAAATCATCTTCGACTACAACAACGCCTGAACTCACTAACTACCCTGATCTTCGAAAGCTCAGCAGAAATACATCTATTACCAGCTTCACACTAATCTAAAAGATGGAGGCCGAGCAAGGCGCTCATGATACTCTCATCGCACAACTCACCAACTTAACGGGTATTGCACCCCATGAAGTAAGCTCGCTCTCCTACAGAAACGCTGGCATTAACCAAGCCGCACACTGAAAGTTTTCGCAGGCCCAGCAGTACCTTGAAGCAAATCACTGGGACTTACCTGGTGCCGCTGCCGAATACTATGCGTCGCAGGAAGAGGGTGATTCAACAAACAACGCGGCTCTATCGACAGACGACCACGTGGAGCTTGATTCAGACTCAGATGATGCTCTGCCTGACGCTCCGTCAGGTCTAGGTAGAGGACGCACACTGGGCAGTGACTCTGTTCCTCAACCGATTCCCACAACCTCTAGCATGCCCCCACCGCCACCAGCGGGCTCAAAGCAGCCGTCAAAGAAGTTATTTGCTACCTTGGGTGATCTAGGTGGAGGCTCAGCTGGTGGGCATGCAGGTCACGGCCACGATGACGAAGATGATGGCGAGGATGATGAGAACCATGACCTGTTTGCTGGAGGAGAAAAATCCGCGCTGGCCGTGCAAAACCCTGATGATCTAAAGCGCAAGATCATTGAGAGAGCAAAGAAGTGGGCTCTCTGCGGCTGGATAAGTAGGAACTTAGGCTAATAGGATACTAGAGATGCCGCCAAAGCAGGCGGTAGCAGCGAACCAACACCACGAACTTCACGCTTCAGTGGTACTGCGCGAACCCTCGGCGGCGACGATACTCCGAGCCAAGTCATCGAAGATCCCACAGCAAATGTCCCACGCCGAGCACCTCGAGTCGAGCGCCGTCTCCACTTCTGGGAAGATGGGTTTTCAGTTGATGACGGCCCACTATACCGCTCAGATGATCCCGCAAACGCACAGATTCTCCAAATGATCAGAGCAGGCCGTGCGCCAATGGCAATCATGAACGTAGAGAAGAGTCAAGAGGTAGAAGTCAAGCTCGAGCAGCACCAAGAGAAGTACAAGGCACCAAAGAAAAAGTACACCCCCTTTGCTGGCGGAGGTCAGAGATTGGGAAGCCCCACGCCTGGACCAGGAAGCACTCGCGAGGCCGCTACTCCCTCCGCCCCTGCAAGCACTACACCCGCAGCATCGACCTCCACTGCACCGCCAACAGTAGAAGTGAACGACTCCGAACCCACCATATCCCTACAAATTCGCCTCGGCGATGGCACACGACTCACTTCCCGCTTCAATGCCACCCACACCATCGGCGATGTCTACTCCTTCGTCACGGCCTCAAGTGCACTAAGCACTGCCCGGGACTGGGTGCTGATGACGACGTTTCCAAGCAAGGAGTTGACGGACAAGGGCCAAAGTCTTGGGGATTTGGCGGAGTTTAGGAGAGGTGGGGTTGTGGTGCAAAAATGGAGATAGGGTATGATTGATGATTGGCATTGCATGAGTGGTGTTTGGGAGGGCTAGGGAAGTATGGTGGTTTGGCCAAAATCTAGATATTAGACTTCGGAGGATCAAGTTAAGTCGTTTTGATCGACTACAATATCCCCCATGTCGGGTGTAGGTATCGTGACTTAGGGCACATGATCTGTAATGTAGCTGTGAGGGGAGGTAGGGACGATGAAACCTTTCCATCGATACATGGAGTTATTTCTTCCAACGTGAATTCGATACTTAGAACTTCCATCTGAACTACTGGTATATTTTGGGATATGTATATTACATATGCCCGAAGGTGAAAGCTACATCTTAGCGCTTTCTTATCTAGAAGGGCGCTTCGATCAGATCCACTGGCGGAGCACACATCTGAGCTATACTGGCGCGAGCACCTACCTCTTAAGCTAGGTACAGGACATGCTAACTTGTATGATGCATCCTCTTATGTATAACGTGGGCACCTGATCTTAGTTCCACCATATCAGTACAACGAAAAATAAACAGGCGCCCAACCCTACGGCGCGTCAACCGATTCCAGCCGCTTAGTATAATCGGCGTCAATGAACGCGTTCCTAAATTGCCTTTCTGATCCACTAACGAAGTAGCCGGTATAGGGATCTCGGATGAGTCGTCGCCATTCCGGTCCGTTAGACTATTGTCAAAGTTTTGGAAAAAAGGACGCAAAGCGTCTGGCTGCTGAGACAATTCCCAGCCGTCTAGTAATCTTATTGCCAATACTTGAGAGCACAGGAAATTTGAGGTCGTGCTTCTCAGTTGTGGTATTAGCCTTTTTGGCAAATTCGGGGGAGATCGTTATCAGAGTGACGCCCTTTGCTTTTATTCGTCGAGGTATTTTGCAGAGCTTGGAGCTGAGATTGATGAAGGGATACCATTCGCCGCGGTAGAAGGAGATGAGTAGTGGTCCTTCATTGGGCAAGTCGGCGCGCTTTTCACTTAAATGCGGATTGTATTGCTCAGGCAAAATAAGGAAATGGTATCGCCGATTTTTTGTGCCTGGTGGAATGGGCCTTTGAAACTTGCGTAGTACGTAGGTACTAACTCCGAGATATTCGGGGTCGCCTTCTTCTGGAAGCTCTTGTAGACAGCGAATAGTCCATGCGCGAGACTCAAGTTTGCTGCTGGGACAAACGGTAGAGACATTGTAGCGGTAATCGAGAAAAGCAGAGAAGAAATATCGATGTAGTGGGGAGATGGCCGATTGTAGACGAGAAGCTTAATGCTCTTATAGAGTCGCAGCGATGCCGGTTTGGAGTGATTGAGGCTGGTTTGGAACCATTGATTCCTCAATGTGGAAATACTTTCGCATGATAGCCCGGAGTGCTATTACTGGGTTAAGTATAAGTTGTTATCATCGCCAATCCGGTTAGACTAAGGAAGAAGTCTTTCTGCTTTTTGTGGGTGACATGACTTTGATAGTCGTGGCAGTGGTAGTGTACAGTTAATGCAGTGCAATACCAGTACAAACACAATTTTTTCCGTAAAGACATAACCGAAAGAAAAACTAGATAAACACACCATTGATTGATGTTGGAGGGTAGCCTAGTCAAGGTCCGCCCATTGTTTACTTTCCTTCAAGCTCTCTTCAACACATACGCCAAGTGGAACTCTGTTAGGCAAAGACGGTGCGCACAGGCTGGCAATAGCAGTCTTCCACCTAGACGTACGGATATAACCCTATGTATCTAAGGGGATTTGTTGTCCGCGAGGTTTCCGCTTGTATTGACACACAAGTCTACCTTTTTCTCTCATTGTAGCTCACGCCTCGCCAACGCCATGGGAGCTTTGACTGAACATCTGATGATAACCAAACTGAGAACCTGATTGTAACCCTGAATATGAAACGCATTGAATCTTAGAAACATCGATTGCATGCGCGATTAACGACAGGTAGTTTCTTCTCGAAACCTCGTAAGATACCAACAGAATGCTGGTATATGGGTCACCAGCACATCATTCCTTGAAGGTAGGCAAGTGAGCATTGACTGCTGAGGTTTCTGAGGTTGAACAAAGAAAGCGATTGGAAGCGGGTTTTTGAAGGCAGTTGTTAGCGCGATTTGGATCGCCGGTCGTCCATTGGCTAAAACAGCCGAGGCTTCCTTCTCCACCAAGCTTCACGATATCATAACATCATCAAGACAGAATCAACATCACTGCTGGTGATTTTCAGTACATACAGCATGCTGGCCCAACGGATCACACGTTTGTCAGCAAGGCGGCGTAAGACTCCACCTATCGGCCTTGCCGTAGGCTTAATTGGTACAGGAAAACTCTCGCTGACTTTCCCCAGTCCTTGCTCACCAACCAAGCGCCCTTGTCTCCTCCAGATGTTCAGCACCAGCTTCTATCGCCTTATCTAACTCCCGGATCCAGTCGAGGTGAATTAACGATGTTTTTCATTACATCAATGTCTCCTTGTTCCCAGCTATTTGCCTTTAGCTGGACCCACACTAATTCGTCCTCTCTCCTAGACCCGCAGCTACCACAAATATCGCTCCCCAAGATGCCCACTCCATTCTCGCTGCTCAACGTCTCAACCGCCCCGTCTCCCCTCACCTTTCCATTTACCAGCCCCAGATAACCTGGTACCTCTCCGCCCTGAACCGCATCACCGGCTCCGCCCTAAGTGGGGGTTTCTACCTCTTTGCTGCTGCCTACCTCGCTGCTCCTTTGTTCGGATGGCATCTTGAATCTGCAACCATGGCGACTGCGTTTGGGGCTTGGCCGATTTGGGCAAAGGTGGCGGCGAAGTTTGGCGTGTCGCTGCCGTTCACATTTCACAGTTTCAATGGGGTAAGGCATTTGGTGTGGGATACGGGGAGGGAGTTGAGCAACACGGCGGTACAGAAGACTGGGTGGATAGTCGTGGGGGCGACAGTGGTGGGGTCTGGGGTTTTGGCTATGATTTGAGGCTGTGGGAAGGGAGGTTGGAATCTGTCGAAAAGACTGGATTCGATTTCTCGAGTAAGAGGCAAAGGGTATTGCATTCGTGCTTGCTATTTATAGTTCTGCAGTAAATATTCAGAGAGCATTATACATTATTCCCAGCAAGCACCGTGACCGTACCAACGAAAGTAGCCATCGATAGAACATGAACGAAGTACGCCATAAATGTCGAGATGCCAACAGAAATTCTCCAGTCAGGACTTCCGCTATTTCGAGAAGAGAAGGCAACGAGCTAACAGCGACTCCTGGACATGGCGGCATTTACCCCCGCCTTGAGATGGCACATCAAGTTGGTGAGGTCCCAGGCAGTTGAATCCAATGGAACGACGATGAGGGAAGAAAGCCCCATGCTTCCAAAGAAAGCGTGCTTCTGCCCTTATAATTAGGAGTGAACATCACAACAGCTAGTATGAAGTCAGATACATACCGAGCTCATAAGCACTATATCCAGTATTCATTTTCGAGGACTCGAGTACGAGCAAGACGTGTAGGACTTGGAGGAGGAGGCCCTGGGGATGGCCGTGGTGATGGATTGTCTGACCGCGACATGTTTCCTGGCTGAGCGATATGTATCGAATTAATCGGAAAATGCTTTGGTCGATGTCCTAAGCTTGCTTGTATATTGAGAAGATGGGGATCAGCAAGGAGGTCAAGGGATGAAGATGCCCCTCTTATATCAAGAAAACTCTGTGGTGTGGAAGGACCAGATAGGAAAATGTTTCCGGATCGAAATGTTTCGGAAATTCCACTCAAGCCAATTAGTATAATGGGGAGCTCGCCGAGCTAGTGTATGCAAGATCTCATGCACCCCAGAGTGGCAAATCAGCATATCTGACTACCAACATGTGTGTTCGAAGTCTATGCAAGGGCAGTTCCTGTCACCCAGGTGCTGGGACCTCGGATACCGATGCCTGGCACGGTAACTAGCATAATAGAGCGATATACATCCACAATAGCGTGTTCCCGTCGATCGACGGATACGAACAGATACCAAGGTAAGTCGTTACGAAACTCGTGTGTAGCCTATTAGCAACACTAAAGTGCACACCGAGGCCTCGGATAGGCATGTGTAAGCACCCAAAGTTTGATATCCTGGCAATCAAAGTCGGAAGATAAAGCAGGAACAGAAAGGGGTGATGAGCTGTCATCAAGACATCGTATACTCGGCTGTAACGTGTCACAGTGGAGATTGCTATGGTAGGTAAGCCCAAGATACACACGGGAGCAAGAAAATGAGCTTGTCATCAACACAGGAAGACTTCAGTCCGCGGAGTCTATCTAAGTAGCTAGACTTGGCAACGCTGACAGCCGGCGACAGAGACAAGATGTTCCGATACGACAGCTCTCTATGTACAAAAAGAACTCTAATTAGCGCACCCCTTCAAGCCACGTTTCGTTCCATCGTCATAATTTTTTGGTCAACATAGATCAAAAACGGGTGAAAGACAGGAGACATAGATGTGCTCGAATTTGCGGTCATTCAGCAATGACGTTGTGGAGATGGTGAGATGTTGTGCCGCGCCAAACGCGGCTAGGTCTTTGCCGCTTCACGACCACAAAGCTTTTGATTGAAGATTAGAGGAGTAATTATACTATATCTGACTCTGACAAATGTGTCTTTTGACTTGCTGAGAGCTTCAGCCTCTACGGAACATGTGTGAATTCTTATCTTCATTATAGGCTCGTGACCGCAATGGACCCGGACCATGTACTAACTAATTCGGAGTAGATAACATTGAAGCGTTAGCTTTGGCTAGAATTCAAATCTTGCCGCAGCCTTTCACGGGGCTTACAGTTTGGATGCTTTCCATGCGAGCTTAAGAGCCCGTTTTCCTTTCGTTAACAAAGCTCAGTTCTACAACACGTTCATGATTCAGATTTTCTTCCTCTCTATTCTTGGCCACTTGAAAACAAATCAACTCTCTGCCTAATATCAGATAAGCGCCCAAAATGTCAGTTTGGAACCCTGATAATATCAAGGATGTAGCCGAATCTGTTGGTATCTCCTCACTGAGCGAGGAGGTTCTGCAAGGTCTTTCCTTAGACATAGAATATCGATTAGCGCAAGTTCTGGAAGAAGCGCTCAAATTCATGCGGCATAGTAAGAGGACTACCCTTTGGACACAAGATATCGCACAAGCTTTGAGAACCCTCGATGTAGAGCCGCTATACGGCTATGAATCGACGCGGCCCCTCAGATTTGGGGAAGCGTCCATAGGGCCGGGACAGCCACTCTTCTATGTCGAGGATGAGGAGATGGATCTTGAGAAGCTTATCAATGCTCCATTACCGAAAGTCCCGCGGGAGATGTCACTTACTGGTAAGCTGGTGATGGTGATTTTAAGAATCTTCGCTAAGTCTTTATATAGCGCATTGGCTAGCTGTAGAAGGCGTCCAGCCCTCAATCCCCCAAAACCCTACAACAGCCGACTCCCGGAACCAAGAGCTTGTTCCTAAAGGCCCTGGCGCAAATCCCAACCTCGCCGCCATCAGCGGCAACGACAATGTCACCGTCAAGCCTCTAGTGCAACACATCCTCTCCAAAGAACTGCAGCTTTACTTTGGGAAAATATGTCACGCCCTCCTTGATGAAACCAATGACGATCGCGTCTCCGCCCTAGCCAGCATCCGCAGCGATCCCGGTCTTCACCAACTAATTCCCTACTTTGTACAATACATCGCCGAAAAAGTAACCCACAACCTCAAAAATCTTTTTGTCCTCACGCAGATGATGCAACTCACCTCCGCCATGCTCGACAATCAAAGCCTCTACGTCGACCCCTACATCGCCTCTCTCATCCCCCCAATCCTCACCTGCCTCATTGGTCGCCACCTCGGATCCTCATCCTCCGACCTCCCTGCTAGTTCCCCCATTCGCCAACTCGCCGCCTCCCTCCTCGGTCTCGTCGCCAAAAAATACGCCAAATCCAGCCACACACTTCGGCCGCGCCTCGCTCGCACCTGCCTCAAACACTTTCTCGATCCCACAAAATCTCTTGGCTCCAATTACGGTGGCGTTATAGGCTTGCAAGCGATTGGGGGTACGGAGGTAGTCAGAGCGCTGATTGTGCCGAATCTGAGGGAGTATGGGGAATTGCTACGAGAGGCTCTAGAAGGGAACGATGAAGGAAAGAGAAAGGACGCGGAGATTGTGCTTGGGGCGCTGTTGGAGGCTGTTAAGGGGTTGGAGGGAGACAGCTTGGGGTTGTCGAACGGATTTTCTACAGGAGATGCAGAAGAGACGAGAAGAAAGCTGAACGAGAAAGTAGGGAGCCTGCTGGCGGAGAGGTTTTTGGAATTGGGGAGGCCGAAGTTGTTGAAGGCGATATTGGAGGAGTAGGAGACGCTTTGAGGCATAATTAGCAAAGTTAGGTTTCTTTGTTCCTGCGAAGGCGTCAAGGACTATGGCTGGGGGGGTGTCGATTACAGATGGAAGGTATTAGGATTGCGAGGGAGAATGGCTTTGCGGCTATGTAACAGATTTCCTCTTTAATCTTCATCTCAAATGGCTGGAAGATCCCACCAGCCGGCCAGTCTGCCACGTCCATTGAACGCCCGCGCAATGCAATGCTCTCATGAAATGCAACAAAACATCCAATCTAATATCTCAAACCACTCCTTTTCCACTACTTCGTCCCTCCACAATCCCTACCAGCTCCCTTGTGATTTCTTCAAAAACGCCACAAAGAGAGCAATCCCTATATTTATCCACCAACAACGCCTTCTTATCCAGTGCCGAAACCTCGTTGTGTTCCGCAGTCTCTCCGTTCGCCTCACCATCCATTTCGCGTTCTTCATTTCTTACCCCAACAGTTCCATATCTCGGCCTCCTACCCTCCTCTACTAGCGTTCCCCACTGCGTGTCTACCGGCACTCTTCCTAGAAACTTAACACCAAATTCGCTGGCCATGGCTTCGCCTCCGCCCTTCCCAAATAGGTTCGTACCGACGCCACAACACTCACAAACATACCCGCTCATATTCTCTATCACGCCCAGCACCCTCACCCCCACCTTTTCGCAAAAGTTGATCTCCTTGCGCACATCCGAAATGGCGACCGCCTGCGGTGTTGTTACGACAACCGCGCCAGCAAGTTGATTATAGCCTGGATTCGAAGGAGTGTTCGGAGGAAGTCGTTGGAGGAGGGTTTCAGCGAGCGAGATGTGCTCGTCTGATGTGCCGGGTGGGGTGTCGATGAGGAGATAGTCGAGGGAGGGCCAAAGAACGGAGGTCAGGAATTGGCGGACCATGGCTGTTTTCTTGGGGCCGCGCCATACTACGGCGGAGGATTTGTCAGGGAGGAGGAAGGCGAGGGAGATGGCGTGAATGGGGCCGATTGGGGTTCCGTCGCTGTTTGCTGATGGTGGAGGGATGGAGGAGCCATTGTGAGAGGGTTGGCTTGGTGCACCGTTTGGGCTACCATTTGCGACATGTGGATGATTAGGGGTTGGAGAAAGGGTTTGCGACGGGTGTACCTGCACGGGTAACCAGCCTCCAGGCGCTTGGGTGATTTTGGAGTCTTCGAGACCGAGGAAGCGGGGGATGGAGGGGCCAGTAAGGTCGATGTCGAGGATACCAACGGATTTTCCGGCCAGGGAAAGGGAAAGTGCGAGTTGGGTTGTTATAGAGGATTTGCCGACGCCGCCCTTGCCCGAGAGGACCTAGTTGGTGGGGAGGTTAGTAAGGTGGGGATGTAAGGGGGACTTGGAGGAGGAACCTACTACAACGATGTGTTTGACGTTCTCTAGGGACATTGCAGATATCTTGAGTTGCACGTAAAGCGAGAACCATTACAGCCCAAGGAAAACTCAGAGACAAAAGCTCTAAAATCGCGATTATCAAGCCCTCCGTCATCGCAGATAGAGTTGCGCCGGCATCCCAAGCCTTAGAATACTCTACCCGTAGCGCGTCACTTTAGGCTCGTTGCCCGTTACGCCTCGCCTTCCACCCTCACAGTCACGAGATCATGCTGCGCTTCATCGTTCACCGTCGACTTCTCCAGCAACCAAAGTCCCTGGTCGAACCCGATTTTGCAGCACAGACCCGCCACAAAAGTAATTATCGAAACAAAGTAAGAGCTCAAGGTCCACGAAATACTGTCCACCGCCCCCCTCAACCCTCGCCGCTCCCAAAACGCCCCGACAACTCGCCTGCACAGACGGAGGGCAAGGCATCATCGACAGATGCCGTATCTGATGCTTTACGCAATGCGAATCCACAGGAAAACAACCTCCTAGCACCAGTCTACATTCCCGAAGACCCAGATGGCGTGCTTAACGAGAAACACCCAGCGGCGGCCCTCTTGGCTAACTCCGCCATTGTGGTGCAACGACAACTTGAACTCATGAATGTAATGCTTGGGTTTGAACAAGCCAATAAGTACGTTATCTTGAATGGGGAGGGAGAGCACATTGGGTATATTGCCGAGAGGGAATTAGGGATGGGCAATATAATGGCTAGGCAGATGTTGAGTACGCATCGGAGCTTCACAGCACATGTATTCGATAAGCATGAGAAAGAGATTCTGAGGGTAGGATGTTCGCAAATGCCAGGTCTGAGAATATATTAATTGTTATATAGTTCCACAGACCGTTCTCATGGATATCATCCCGCATTGGCGTCTACGATCCTCTTCAAGTGGCAGCAATGTCACACTCTGCATCAACGGCTCTGCAAAAACCTACCGCTGGGTCCCTTTCCTCAGGGGTCAGCCAGACACCAGCGCAAGTCTCTCCACTGGCTCTTTCGGACATGCGCATAATAGGGGAAGCTCAACAGCAATGGGCCCCTCTGCGCCGGAAATATAATCTTTTCCTCTATCGTCAATCTCCGAATCGCGAGACCGATCTGGGGACTCGCCAAATATCTGCAGGAGATCTCCCCCTCTCGGGCTCACAGCAATTGCAAGTATCGGAGGCCGCTAGAAGCGGCAGTGACGGTGAATTTGGCCAATTTGCCTACGTTGATGAACCATTCCTTTCGTGGGACTTTTCTCTCCTCTCTGCGGACCAACGTCTCATAGGCTCTGTGAACCGCAATTTTGCAGGTTTCGGTCGCGAAATCTTCACAGATACGGGAGTATATGCTCTACGGATGGATGCCGCTGGCCTAGCCGATGAACCTCGCCATCTTATTTCCAAGACCGGTGAGAAAGCTGAGCGAAGCCCACACGGTGGTATGACACTCGACCAGAGAGCTGTCATGCTCGCAACAGCCGTCAGCATTGATTTCGACTATTTCAGCCGACATAGCGGATCCGGAGGTATGGGTTTCATGCCCTTGTGGTTCCCCGGGATGGGCGGGGGAGCCGCAGCCGGCGAAGCTGCTGAAGGTGCTGGTGCTGTAGAAGGCGCAGCCGGTGGTTTTGCTAGGGGTGCAGGAGGCATAGGAGAAGGGGCTGTTGTGGGTGCAGGGTCCGCGGCGGGGTATGAAGCTATGCAGAGAGGCACATCTGGAGCTGAATCAGCGCCATCGTCGGACTCACCGGGTTTTGGAGCTGGGCAAGCGCCGCCGCCACCAAGCCAGCCTGGAGAAGGGGAGGATGTTTGGGGTGAAGATGATGATTCTTGGGGTGGAGGAGAAGGTGGCAGTGGGGGAAACGGCGGAGAAGGTAGTGATGGAGGCGGAGGTGGTGGGGATGGTGGAGGTGGAGGTGGCTTTGATGTTTCCGATTGGTTTTAGAGGAACAGGACAGTCAGGTGTGGATTTAGCGGCGGCGCTCGGGTGGGTCAAGATTGGGATAGATCACTATTGTGAATATATTACGAAGCAACGAATTTCGGTACTAGGTAGTCTATCACTTAGACAAAGTAATTCCATTCAATTCTTCAGACATCCAAAAGCCCGGTGTCATCCTAGCCGCCACTCACTTCACTCCACCCACCTATCTCACTCTCCAACCACCATCTCCAACTGTGCATACCATATACCGCAAACAAGACCCGCCTATCTCAAAACCTCCCCCAGACCCTCACTTACCACAACACACAACCACCCCCCCCCAAAGAACAATGTCCTCCCCCCTCTCCACCCGCCGCCTCTTCCACGAATACCAACTCCTCTGCAAACACTCCCCCGACGGCATCACCGCCGGCCCCATCTCCGAAGACGACATCTTCACCTGGGAAGCCCTAATCCCCGGCCCCGCCGACACCCCCTACGAGGGCGGTGTCTTCGTCGCCGAAATGAAATTCCCCCGCGACTACCCGCTCAGCCCGCCCACCATGCGCTTCGTCGGCGACGTGTGGCACCCCAACGGTACTTCCTTTTTTTAACTTCCTTTCCGAGCCAAAAAAGTATGGCAAAAAGCTAACAAACCTCCATCAAAGTCTACCCCACGGGCCTCGTCTGCATCAGTATACTGCACGCGCCGGGGGAGGACCCGCACCACTACGAGCAGGCGTCGGAGCGGTGGAGCCCGATCCAGAGCGTGGAGAAGATCTTGATTAGCGTGATGAGTATGCTGGCGGAGCCGAATGATGAGAGTCCGGCGAATGTGGAGGCGGCGAAGATGTGGAGGGAGGATCGGGGGGGGTATGAGAGGAGGGTGAGGGAGGGGGTGAGGAGGAGTTTGGGGTTGTAGGTGTTGGGGGTGGAAATGGGGGGTGGGGGGGGGGGGGGGGGGGGGGGCGGGTGGGGGGGGTGG